>JAESGV010000061.1_pt1 | contig 264867 bp, 271 predicted proteins | sample 9269781 | NCBI WGS metagenome assembly JAESGV01 (sample SAMN15741586, study PRJNA653496) | algae metagenome | isolation source: Tildeniella torsiva UHER 1998/13D and co-occurring heterotrophs from... | place: Slovakia: Slovak Paradise National Park, Hrabusice, Kosice Region | collected 2000-01-01
CCCTCGCGTGGTCAGGCGCGCGGGCATGGAGAGCCGGATGCAGGGAAACTTGCACGTCCGGTTCGGTGAGAGGGATGAAGAGACTCGTCACCGCAAGGTGAGGGAGCGCTTCATCCCTACTCTTCATTTACAGCAAAACGAGCACGTCGGCACGACGTATAAGCGCGCCCTCACACGATTTCATCGCGCTCGGGATCACAGCTTCTCACAAGATTTCAGCTACTTGAATGACGTTGAGACACGGCATAGCTGGTTCGTCCGCCCCACTTGAACGGAAGGACAGACGATGCGTAAACCGCGTGATTATGACGCCGAACTCCAGGCGCTCACCGACAAAGCGAAAGCCCTCAAGACGAAGAAGCAAGGGCAGCTCGGCGAGCTGGTGTTGGCAACCGGCGCCGACGCGCTGTCAATCGAGCAGCTCGCCGGCGCGCTTCTCGATGCGGTCGGCGCCGAGGCGGCGCGGAAGGAGGCGTGGCGCAAGAGCGGCGCGAGCTTCTTTCGCGGAGACGGCGCCCGTACTCGCAAAGGCGCTGGCCGGAACGCAGGCGGCGGCGCGCCGAGCGGTGCAAGCACGGAACCGCCTTCAGGCGAAGCGGGCGCGTCATGACACGCGGGAATGGCAGGTGAAGCGCCGCGAGCGAACGCGCCAGCTGATCGAGCTTGGCGGCCTCGTCACCAAGGCTGATCTCGTCGAGCTGACCGATGACGATCGCGCGGTCCTGCTCGGCCTGCTCGTCGAGGCGGCGGCAACGCTACGCAGCGAAGCTCGCGAGCAGCAATTGTTGCTCTGGCGACGGCGCGGGCAACGCGCGTTCGATGCAGCAGCGACCGACCTGTAAGTCTCCCTTACTGGAGATTTACCTTCGGCTGTCATGATCCGGGCATGGCACGGCAATCGCAGCAGCATAATCGGAGACGCCGGCCGAAGAATTCGGCCGTCAATTTTCTCGTCGGCGCAGGGGTGGTCGGCGCGGTCGTCGGCCTAGGCTCCGCCGCGACCACGCCCGAAGGACGCGCGCAATTAATGTCGTCGGCGAGGGACGCGGCGGTAGCGACCGGGATGGCTCGTGCGCGTGTACCACAAGAGGGCGACTATTGGCGACGCTGCGACGACGCGCGCGGAGCTGGCTCGGCACCGATTTATCGGAGCGAGCCGGGCTATCGCGATGGCCTCGATGCAGACAATGACGGGATCGCGTGCGAGCCCTATCGCGGGCAGTAGCGAGCGCTATTTCGCTTTGGCGCGGCCGCGCGTTGTGGGCTTACGGCCACCGCCGCGCCCCTTGGTGCCGAGACCAATCTGCTTCGCAAGTACACGGCGCGTTTCGGCATAGTTGGGCGCGACCATCGGATAATCCTTCGGCAGGTTCCATTTGGCGCGGTAATCTTCGGGCGTCATGCCATAATGCGTCATCAAATGGCGGCGCATCATCTTGAGCTTTTTGCCGTCTTCGAGACAGACAATATAATCGGGTTTGATCGACGCGCGGACCGACACGGCAGGCTGCTGCGGCTCGGGTTCGGGCTCAGCCTTGGAAGACAGACCGGACAGCGCTTCATGCACTGACCGGATGACAAGCGGGATGTCCGAAATCGCGACGCTGTTGTTGCTGACGTGGGCGGCGACAATATCGGCAGTCAGCGTGACCAGCGTTTCGGCATCTTCCATTTGCGTTTTCCTTCGAGGTCTAACCACTTCGGTTATCCTTTAGCGCCACATTCCCTTTCGGACAAATGACGTAGTTCTCGCAAATGGAATAAATCATGCCGCGCTATTCTGGCGGCAGTCGCCCAGCCGTGCGGCGAAGCTGTTCGAGCCGCTCCGAACAAATGGCATGCACGACCCGCCCGAGTTCTTCGACGCGCGCCCCAAGCCAGCGCAATTCCTCTTCGGTGATGCGGTAGTGCTTCGAGTAGCGCGCCTTCACATAGGCTTCCTTGAGCTTCTCGAAGTGCCTGCGATCCGATTTCAGTTCGCGCGGCCAAACATCGACGAGCCGCATATCAAGGCGTTCTGCCTGGGTACGCAGAAAGCCCAGATTGTGGACATGCGGCGTGTAGAAGGTGCAGACCAGAAGAACGCCGTGATAGAGGCTCTCCGTGCCCTGATGTAGAAGAAACGCCGCTTTCTTCCAGTCTCGTTCTTCCAAATAGAAGCGGTATCCTTTTAGGAAACTCGCTGCGCCGGGTATCCACTCATCAAAATACTCCTGCGCCATGTCGAGCGCCTCATCGGGCGTCTTTGGCTTGGGCTTGTGCAATTCCTTGTCATCGAATTCGTAGAGCGCGACACCGTCCCTCGCGATGTCCATGAAGAAATAGCGGCCATGCGCGAGCCCGTCGTTCACTTCCTGCATGGTGTGGATAATGAGGTTGACGGGCGTGTGGAGCGTCTTGTCGATCGCCAGCTCGCGGTCCAAACGATCCTCGATCTTGGGCCAAAACTCGACCTTGTCAGTGAGGCGCTTGTCGCTCACAATAATGAGCAGATCGAAGTCGGAACGATAGCCCTTGGCGGTGTGCGGCTCGTCGACCCAGCCGCCGCGCGCATAGCTACCGTACAGGATGATCTTGTCGATCCGGCCCTTCTTCTTCCAACTCATCGTCGCGAGCGCGATGTTGTCGGCAAATTCCTCGAAGATGATCTGCTTCACCCGCTCGAGTTCGCGCTGCTTGTTCGCCGGAAGGTGATCGAGGTCGGTACGCATTCATTTCACCCTGTGATCGCGCGGGCCGGATGGCAAGCGCCATCCGGCCCGCGCGGCTTCCTAAAGCCGGAATCGCCACCACCATGGATCCTTTTCGTCCATGGCGGTCATGAGGACGCGAAGCGCGCCCGCAAAATGCCATTCGACGTCGGTAACCGTGATGCCGAACCGCTTCGCGATTTCGGAATAGCTCATTTCCTCGACGCGGATGGCGAGGAAGACCTTGCGGTCCATCTCCTCCATCCGGTCAACGGCGCGCTCGGCGCGCCAGAGTTGCAGCCGTTCCTCGCGGGACATGCGCGCGCTCATTTCTGCGATCCCGCGAAGGTGAGCAGATAATCGCTCGCCTTGCTCGCCGCACTCGCGGCACGGAAGATCGCCTTTTCGTCGTCCCGGAGCACCGACAGCCAAGAACCGATATAGTCCGCATGCCGGACGGTCGGCGCAATGCCGAGCGAGGCGCAGGTGAAAGCCGCCGCCATCTCGGCGACAAGCTCTTCCTTGGCGTAGGCCTCCGACCCGAACCCGCCTTTCTGGTCGCGATCCAAACGGCTGCCATGGCCCGTCCAGTGACCAAGCTCATGAAGCGCGGTGCGGTACCAGTTCACCGGTTCGTGGAACGCGGCCTGCGGCGGCACCTGCACAAAGTCGTGGCTCGGGCTGTAAAAAGCCTCGCCGCCGCCGATCTGGAAGCGCGCCCCGCTTGCGGCGATCAGCCCATCGGCCTCGACAATCGCCAGCACCAAATCGGGGCTGACCAAGGGGGCGATGAAATCGTCGGGCAGTCCCTCGCACTGGTCGACATTGAACATGACAAAGCGCTTGAGGAACGCGACCTGCCGCGCCTCGCGATCCTCGCCGCGCGCGGCCTCGGCTTCGGCCTTGGGCGTGAACCGGTCGGCGTAGCAAATGACCGTGCCCTTCTCGCCGCGCCGGACATTGCCGCCCGCCGCGTCGGTCTGCCGGTACGTGAGCCAGCGCTGCGAGGCATAGCCTCTCGCAATACCTTCGGCCCACAGAATCAAAATATTGATGCCGGAATAGCGCCGAGCAGTTCCCGCGTTCTGGGGCATCGTGCATCCGCACGCCGCGCTGTCCCACGGCTGCACCCAAGGCAGCCGTCCTTCCTCCAGCTCGGCGATGATCCGGTTGGTGACCTCCGAATAGAGGCTCGCCCTCTCGATTCGTTCTTTGCGCATATCCTTTCTCCTTCCAGCCACCGCACCCCGGCCCGGAAGGGGGCGGAGAAGGGCGGCAGGAGGGAGCCGGCAGACCCGCATCATCGGCCGGGCTGCATCCGGAGGACCGGAACGAAGTGGCGGACCCGCGGAACGCGGGTTGCGGCCCGGCCGGGCGGGGCTAAGGCGAGTGACGCCCGCCTCCGCCCCCGCAGCGCCGGGGATATCTCACGCCGCCGCGACGCGGCGACCGCATGCCCGCCAGCGGCGCCTTCCCAATGCGACTCGGGTAACGCCGCGCCGTGATCGGCGCGTCATTTCAGGACGCGGCCGTCGCGGACGGCCTCATTCTCCGAGTTCGACACGCAGGGCGAGACGCAGTGAGAAAAATATCTGCGCTTACGCCATCAGCCGCCACAGACACCCAGGGACGCCGGCGGATGCCGGCGGCCCTACGCCAGCGTGCGACACGATAAATGGCGCTTTTCTGCGGTGTTGACTTAGGGCGCGACGTTCCCCTTCTATCATCTCACGTCGACGTATGATCCCCCAACATATGGAGTAACAGAGCATGGCATATCAGTCTCCCTTACGCATGATGCGCCTTGATGAAGTCCTGGCCCTCACCGGTCTCAGCCGCGCGACCCTCTACCGCAAGATCGCGTCCGGTACCTTTCCGACGCAGCACAAGCTCGCGGAGCGGTGCTGCGGCTGGCGCGCCGGCGACGTCGACATCTGGCTCCGCAATCCGGTCACCTTCACCCTCGCCGACCTCAAGCGCGACGAAGATCGCGACGCCGCCTGAAACGCACGGCAAAGCCCCGCGCCGCATCTGCGGCGCGGGGTGGAAGCCCGCCTCAGTCGGCGGGGTTCCAGATGAGGGCGTAGCCGTCCTCGCCATCCTGCCCGGCAGCGCGGCCCAGGTTGGCGTAGAGTCGGCGCGGTCCGAACTCGGGAGCGGCGAGGCTCAGCGACACATAAGGTTCGCCCGACACCTGTCCGACGCGGATCCAGCCGGCACCGATCTCGACGCCTTCGGAATAAACCCGGTAGTCGGGCTGGACGTCGCCGCTCTTCGAGCGGTTGGTCCGGATTTCGATCGCCGCGCGGATCGAGAGGGTTTTCAGTTGGCCCACGAAGCCCTGTTCGATGGTGCCGTTCACAAAGCCGATTGCTGCCATTGGTCGTCTCCTTAGATTACCGCGGGACCATCCCTGCGGCATGGGCGGACCAAGGACCGGCGCATGAGGTGACCCGCGAACCTGCAAGGGCCGCAGCGAAGCGGAGGAGTGCGGCGGCGCAATTATTTGAAGCGAAGCGGCCGCGAGGAGACTGCGCAGCAGTCGGGGAAATAATCGCGCCGCCGCACTTTTGCGGGGCGCCGCGCCGGTCCAGGTCAAATCGCCCGTCGCCGGGGATGGTTCTGCAGGTCTTGTGGAGCGAGCCAGTGCTATCGACCGGAACGATCAAACCTTGCAATCAGAGTGGGAAAAGCGATTTTATGGCGCTTTCGCTCGCGGTCGTAATGGCGAAGGAAATAATGCACCGGCGGTTCACGGGGCCCATCCTCCGCTTCCGCAGGCAAGAAAATCATGCTGGAGGCATACGATTTGGCGTTTTCGTACAATTCAGGCGCTATTACCGAAATTATCGGGCTCGCCAACTTCCGTCCGGGCTTGACGACTAGCGACCCCGGCAAGTCAGGATGGTGGGGCGAAGGATGCAGCATCCTCGTATGGGCGGCGCGAAGGCAACTTCGCGTCGCCTCTTTCTTTTGGCCGAGCCGCGCGTCGGCGCCGCTTGCGGCGGCGGCGCGCTCAAAGCATGAACGCCGCGCCGGCCAACCAGGCCGGCGCGTCAATTTGCGCCCGCAGAAAATGTGGCGGGCGACCGAAGCCGCCCGCCGTCATTTCATGCTGCCAACGGCTGTGCGTCTTCCGCATCGGGTTCGGGCGCTGCCGGAGCCGCAAGCTCGTGCGCGACCCGCCGCGCCGATTTGACGCTGCCAACCCCGCCCCGCGTCGTGTAGGCCGAAGGCGGGAATGCCATCCACTGCGGCACCCACGGCTCGGCCTTGGCCCGACCGTTGGCCCCTTCAAGGCAATCGGCGACAATGGCCTTCAGCGCCTTCCCCTTTTCTCCGGCGTTCGCTGCGGCAACCTCCGGTCCCGCCACCTCGCCGACGATGGCGAGCAACACTTCGCGGTCGCGAAGCTGGTCGAAGAAGGCCGCATCCGCCGACCAGTGCTGACGCATGTCGGTGCCGAGATGGAGCCCGATCACCTCGACGGCCTCGCTTCCCGCCTGCAACGTCTCGCCCATGACGATCGCCACGATCTCCAGCACCACCGGATCGGGGAGTTCGAGCAGCCGCGCGAACAACGGGGCAAAAGGGGGACGGTTCAGCGGCCTTCCCGTGACGGTCGGCGCTTCCTCGTCGAAGCCGAGTACGCCAAGCACCGCGCGGCGCCTGAGATCGAATGCCGTCTCGGCGGAACAGGTTTCGACGCTCTCGGCAATATCCTCTTTCGGCGCGCGCTGGCTCTCGACATCGACGCGCCACAAGTCCGCACCCGCGACCACATGCGCGAGCATCGCCCGCAGCGCGACGCCGCCATGCCCTGCAAGATCGGCGCGCACCGCCGCATGGCGATGAAGGTCGATATAGGCATTGAGCGGACCCGACACTTCTGGACGAACAGGCTTGGCCATGACGGCATCGCCGTCCTCGCTCCCGCTGCCGCCGGAAAGCCGTTTCGCTTCCTTGGTGGTGACGAAGCCTTCGTGGAAGCTCACCTCGCCGCTCTCGCGAACCTCGACATAGATGCGGCCGCCCTTGCGCTTGCCCGCATGGGCATAATCCCACGACCGGAACCAGTCGCCGCGCGCCATGATGACGACATCGGACCATCCCGCTGCGAGATAGTCCGCCTTGCGCGCCTCGATGGCCGCCATCTGCGCCGACCAGAAAGCATCGGCGTCGGCAAAGAAGCTGTCTTCGCCAAACAGGTCGGACACGACAGCGAGCTTCGCATTTTCGGCATCGAACAGGGCATGCTTGACCGCGATAGCCGTACCGCCGAACAGCCACGCCTTGAGCTGATGGCCGGTCGGGCAATAAGCCCCTTCATCATCGAACAGCGCCAGCCATGCCTTCTGCTGGCTTTTCGATGCGAGGGTCAGGTGACGCACCGTGCCCGCATCGATCTCGCCACCGCGATAGAGGGTGCGGATGCGGGGGAGCAGATTGCCGAGCGCGAGAATGCGCCTCACCGCGCGCGGCTCGAACCCGAAGCTGTCGGCGACATCCTCGACGCTGCGCCCAGCCTTCACGAGCGCGACGAACGCTTCCCACTGGCTGACTTCGTCGGGTTGCACCCGCGCGAGATTTTCGAGCATCGACGCTTCGAGCGCATCGGCATCATCGCCCTCGTTGAGAATGGCGCAGGGAATGGGCCGTACCGCCCCGCCCTCGCGCGCCACGGCGCCCACGGCGGTAAAACGCCGACGTCCCGCGACGATCTCGTAATGGCCCTCCGAGCAGTTCGGGCGAACGAGCAGCGGAACCAGCACCCCGCGCGCGCGGATGCTCGGCATAAGGTCTGCAACATCGGGGTCTTTCCCCTTCCCGCGCATATTGGCGGCTGCGATGGACAGGTTGCCCAGTTCAATGAAATCCAACTTCATGACGTTCTTCCTTCTCTCTTCAACCACACCCGGCCCCGGACGGCGGGGCGGGCGGCGAGAAAAGGCGACGGGACCGCGCCAAAGGACGGCGCGCACCCGCAGGGCCGCAACAAGGTGGAGGAGCCGGGCAACGCCCGGCTTGCGCACCGGCCGAGCGGTCCCATAGCCTTGCGCCGACTGCCACGCTGTCCAAGGCCGGCAAACTCGGCAACGCCGCCGTGCGGACAGCGCGGCGTCACCATCGGACAACAGACGCGCCCTTGGCGAAGCCGCAGGCGGGGCGGCGTGCGTGCGCAGATGTGCTTAGCCGCCGCCCCGCCAAGATCAGCGAGCCAAGAGCGCAGCGCGGCGACCCAAGCAAACGCGCGACCTCTGGCGGCAGCCTGCCGCCGCCAGTGTGCGCTCAATAGAGGCCGCGCTCAATTTAAGCTCGGCTTCAAAGTTCCTATTGCAATGTTGCGAAGAAAATCGGCGTGGGCGCTGCCGGTTACATCATCGGTCGGATTGAGCCAGGCGGCGGATCGATTCTGTCGTCAGCAATGTTCGCGTGCCAATCTTGATCGAATCGAGCGATCCCGATTTGATGAGGGCGTACACAGACGACCGGCCAATGCCGAGCGCCTTGGCGGTTTCGTTGATCGAAAGGACGAGAGGTTCCATGAGGGTCTCCGTGTGCGACGATTGTTGGCGGGAGACAGCTCAGGTTGCACATGATTGCGCATGCGTCGTCCGGTAACCCGAACCCGCGCAAATCTGCGAGCGGTTGGAAATTTCGGTAACTGCGCGCTAAAGATTTTGGCGCTTTTCGGCGAGTTTTCGGTATCTCCGGAAGCTCCCGCCTAGCGGGCGCCCCGATTTATCTTTACTGCCGCGATGATGTCCTTCGCAAATTGCCGCAGTCGCGTGTTCTCCGGAACGGGGATATCGTTACCGTGCTCGTCGCTCGGCTCGCAGCGATCTCTGATGAGGTCCATGACCTTGGTTTCGGCGCGATATTCGTCCGGATCGATCGCACGGAGAGCAGGGTGCTCGATCACGGCCAGCAGCATTGCCTCATAATCATATTCCTTCGGACGCCCTCCGCTGCTGGGCCGCACTTTGAGCGCGCGGATGATGTCTTCCGGTTCGGCATCAACATAGATCTGAGCGCTGAACCAGAAGCCATGCGGTGGGAGCACAATCGCTCGGTCGCTGGCGACTTCGGATAACAGCAAGCCGCGCAGCCGTCCGTAAAAGTGGCGGCGATGGACCGCGCGCCTCCTGCCCCTCCGGTCGTAATAATAGGCTGCAGGCGCGGTGCGGCGACCGAGATAGTCGAAGAGCTTCTCGAGCGTTTCGACGGTTGAGCGGCGGCTATTACCGTAGATGGGCGTTCGCTTTTTCTCGGCGATCCCCAATCCGTATTGGAAATGCCGCCAGTACCCCGCGACGCAGGCCGCGATCGCGAGCAGGGAGATCGCCGCAATAGAAGCGGCCTGACCGGTGTCATCTCCATTCAATGCCGCGGCGCCCCAAACGACCAGAACGAGCAACAAAAGCAGAATGCAGAGCAGGAATGATGTCGCCAGGACCAAGAAACGGCGCCTGATCGCGCGCTCGGTGGCGACCGCGACGCGGTCGAGCTCTTCTAACCCCAGCTCCTCCTTGTCCTTGGCATATAAGAGACGGGCGGCAATCCGCGCGAGGCTCCGATGTGCATCGGCCGACCGATGCCAAATGCCGGGCGGGGCTGAGGTCTCGGCGACGGGCATCGATTTCCTCCTTCACGCAGATCGTCGAGATAATCGCTCCACCATTGGGCCATTTCGACGCGTTCGGCCCAATAGGCTGACTGATTGTAAATACGACGTATTGTGCCGCCGACCGCGTGCGCAAGTGCCCGTTCGATTGCGTCGGGATTCCAGTAGCCCGATTCGTTGAGAAGCGATGATGCCGAGGTCCGAAAACCGTGCGCCGTCATCTGGTCCTTGGGTATCCCCATTCGCCGCAGCGAAGCGTTCAGCGTGTTGTCGCTGATGGGCCGCGACCGCGTGCGAACCGACGGGAATACATATTGGCCGGAGCCCGACAGAACCCGCATGTCGGCAAGGATCGCCAGAGCCTGCCGCGAAAGAGGCACGGCATGGGGCTGGCGCATCTTCATCTTGGCTTCCGGGATGGTCCACACCGCCTTGTCGAAATCGATTTCGCGCCATTCCATCTGGCGCATCTCGCCGGGGCGCTGGAAAAGATGGGGGATGAGCCTCAAAGCCGTCATAACGGCTGGGTCGCCTTGATAATCGTCGATTGCACGCAGCAACCCGCCAAATGCCACCGGATCGGTGATCGCGGCAAAATGCTTTACCTTTGGGATCGTCAGCGCACCGATCAACAAGTGCGCAGGGTCGCGGTCAGCGCGCGCGGTTGCCACGGCGTAACGGAAAACACGACTGACGAACGACCGCAGCAGATTTGCTGTTTCCAGCCGACCCCGGCGCTCATGCTTGCGCAGTTCATGCAAAATCTCATGTGGCGTGATGTCGGCGATGGGACGCCTACCGAATTCAGGACCGAGCAGCTTTACGAACCAACGCATCTTTTTAAGCGTTGGCGCGGCCAAACCTTCGCGGGTTTTCTTCTGGATCAGATCGTCGGCCACATGCGCGAAACTGTTGCGAGCGCGCACGGCCGCTTCAATTCTCGCCTCCCGCTTGGTGAAGTTTGGATCGATCGAATGCGCGACCTGCTTGCGGGCGGCGTCACGTGCCTCCCGCGCCTCGGCCAAACTGATCTCGGGATAAGAGCCGAGTGCCAACTTCCGCTCGACCCCATTGATGCGATATTTCACCCGCCACAGCTTACTGCCGCTCGGGTTGACCTGAAGGTACAGACCTTTCGCATCCGCTACCTTGTAGGGCTTTTCTCTTGGCTTGGCGTGTCGGATCGACGCATCGGTCAGAGCCATTTGGGGGCCTCGCAAATTTGGGGGCCTCGGCTGCCCCAAAAAAAGCCCCCAACAGCCATAATTACGGGCAATCAGAGACCATCACCGGCAATCAGTGAATGTCCCATAACTAGCAGAAAACCGGGGGTTTTTCAACCATCAGCAACCGTCTGCTGACAGGGTATTGGAGGCCCGAGCCGGAATCGAACCGGCGTGCACGGATTTGCAATCCGCTGCGTCACCACTCCGCCATCGGGCCTCATGCCAAATTACCGCATCCTTTTCGGGACGGGCCGGGTGTTGGACGGCGCCGCTAGTGAGGGGCTTTGGCTGCCTTGTCAAGGATTCGCCGGACCGGCACCGCCCGGGCCGAGGTACAGCGCGCGATGAGGCTTGGCGACACCCCCATTGACAGCTATGCGCGGCGACAATGCGGCTGCGGGGCTGTATTACTATTGCAATACAGCATTGCTTCGGCTAAAGCTGCCCCGCAAAGGTTCAAGTTCCAGGGAATTGGAAAAGGCTGATGGCGACGAAGTTTAGCGAAATCACTGCGGCAGAGATGCGCGCTGCCATGATCGACAGCCAGCTGAGGACCAACGACGTCATCGACCCCGCGGTGATCGGCGCGATGGCCGCGGCACCGCGCGAGGCGCATGTGCCCGCCGCGCTCGCCGGCGTCGCTTATATGGACCGTCCGATCGCTCTGGGCCACGGCCGCGCATTGAACGCGCCGCTGGTCACCGGCCGGATGCTGGTCGCGGCGGCGATCCGCCCCGGCCAGCGCGTGCTGCTGGTCGGCAGCGCGACGGGCTATACCGCCGGACTGCTCGCGCTGCTCGGCGCCGAAGTGCATGCCGTCGAGGAACAGGGTGAATTGATGGCGGTGGCAGAGGGCGCGGTCGCCAACGACAATATCCGCTGGACCCGGGGACCGCTCGCCGCCGGTGCGCCCGATGCGGCGCCGTTCGACCGCATCATCATCGAGGGCGCGATCGAAACGCTGCCCGATGCGCTGGTCGCACAGCTCGCCGACGGCGGCCGGCTGATCGCGGCGCGGCGCGAAGGCGCGGTGACGCGGCTGGTCGAGGGCGTGAAGGCCGGCGGCGCGATCGCGCTGCGCAGCTTCGCCGACATGGACGTCGCGCCGCTGCCGGGCTTTGCGGCACCGGTCGCTTTTCAGTTTTAAGGCCACTTCCTTCCTTGTTGCGGGGCTGACATCTTTATGAACGATAATAATAAGAAACAGCCCCTTCGCCGGTCCAGCTGGCTCGCCGGACTCGCGGTCGGTGCGCTGATGCTGCCCGCGGCGGCGCAGGCCGAAACATTGCAGGGTGCGCTGGCCAAGGCCTATGAAAACAATCCGACGCTGACCGGCGCGCGCGCGGGACAGCGCGCGAATGACGAGAATGTGCCGATCCAGAAAAGCTTCGGCCTTCCCGAGGTCAACACCCGCGCGGATTATGAGGAAAATCTGATCATCCCCGGCAACAGCTTCAACGCGCCGATGCGATCGATTACCGCGAGCGGCCAGCTGTCGGTGCCGATTTATCAGGGAGGCGCCGTCCGCAACGCCGTGCGCGCAGCGAAATATCGCGTCGAGGCGGGACAAGCCGACTTGCGCGCAACCGAAGCAAGCGTGTTTTCGCAGGTCGTCGGCGCCTATATGGACGTCATTCGCGACCAGGCGATCGTCCAGCTTAACCAAAAGAACGTCTCGGTCCTGCGGACCAACCTTCAGGCGACGAGCGATCGCTTCGAGATCGGCGACCTGACGCGCACTGACGTTGCCCAGTCGGAGGCGCGGCTCGCGCTCGCCGAAGGCGATTTGCGCAACGCCGAGGCCAATCTGATCGGCAGCCGCGAATCCTATATCCGGCTTGTCGGCGACGCACCGACCGATCTGCAGGCACCGCCGAAGCTGCCGAACCTGCCCGCGAGCGCCGAAGAAGCGGTCGGAATCGCGCTCAACGCCAATCCCGATATCGAGGCCGCGAATCAGCTGGTCAATGCGTCCAAGGCGGACATTGGTGCGGCAAAGGCAGCCCGCGCGCCGAAACTCTCGGCGACGGTCGGCGGCGGCTACAATAATTACCTCGGCTCGCTGAACAGCGGCGTCACCGGCGTCGGCGTATTGCAGGAAACATCGAACGCGGCCGCCGGGGTTTCGGTAACGCTGCCGATCTTCACCGGCGGCCGCCGGTCGGCCCAGGTGCGGCAGGCGCAGTCGCGCGGCAGCCAGGCGATCGAACAATATGTCGAAACCGAACGCGGCGTGATCGCGCAGACGCGCGGCGCCTATGCCGCCTGGCAGGCGAACGAACGCATCATCACCGCGACGCAGCAGGCCGTCAGCGCGAACGCGCTCTCGCTCGAAGGCGTACGCGCCGAAAACAGCGTCGGCACGCGGTCGATCCTCGACATTTTGAACGCCGAACAGGAATATCTGAACACCCAGGTCCAGCTCGTGTCGGCGCAGCGCAACTCGTACGTCGCCGCCTTCTCGGTCCTCGCCGCAATGGGCAAGGCCGAAGCGCGCGATCTCGGCATCGGCGGCGGCGCGCTCTACGATCCCGAAGTCAATTACAAGCGCGTGCGCGGCGAGATCTGGGATTGGGCCGACGATCCGGCGCCGCAGCAAGTCGCGACCGACACGCGCGCCGTTCCCGCCGCCACCGCCGGCGTTCCCGTCGGTCCGCCATCGCTCTCGCCACAATAAGGCTTGGCAAAATCCACCCCGAATCGGTAAGAGGATGGTTAACCATCCGGTAATCGCGATGGTTTAGGGGGTTGGTTATGGGCGATATGTCGCGGGAACCATCGATGGAAGATATCTTGTCGTCGATTCGGCGCGTGATCGCTCGCGACGAGGCGCCGGGCTCGGCACGCGAGATCCGCGTCCCCGAAGCCGACGATATTCTCGACCTTCAGGATGAAGAAGACCGGGCCGATGCCGCCCCCGCGGCCGGGGAGCTCGTTTCCGAAGCAAGCGCCGATGCCGCGCGCCAGTCGCTCGAAGCGCTGACCGCCGCGGTCGCGCCCGCGGTTGCCGCTGCAACCGTTGCCGCCCCGACCGTCGCCGGCCGCACGATGGAGGATGTCGTCCTCGACGCGCTGCGCCCGATGCTCAAGGACTGGCTCGACACCAACCTGCCCGCGCTGGTCGAGGCGATGGTCGCCAAGGAAATCAGCCGGATTACCGGCAAGCGGCTCTAGTCACTTTATCCTCCCTGTCGCGTAGCGATGGGGAGGGGGACCATCCGCGTAGCGGATGGTGGAGGGGCAGCAACGTTGCGCCATTAGCCCCTCCGTCAGCGCTTCGCGCTGCCACCTCCCCATGCCTGCGGCACAGGGAGGATTTATCTGGCCCAATCTTCCAGCAAATATCGCGCGATCGCCAGCGGCGGCGGCGCCATGAACGGCGCGCCCATGTCGCCCGCGAGCGCGGCGCGCACCTCGGCCTTGTCGACCCACATCGCGGCCTCGATCTCGGTCGTGTCGAGCGTCAGCGCCGGGTCCTTCGCGACCGCACGGCATCCGATCATCAACGATGACGGGAACGGCCAGGGCTGGCTCGCGACATAGCTGACATCCGAGACGCGGATGCCCGCCTCCTCGAACAATTCGCGCGCGACCGCTTCCTCGAGCGATTCGCCAGGCTCGACGAACCCCGCGAGCGCCGAGAAGAATCCCGGCGGAAACCCGCCCTGCCGCCCGACGAGCACACGCCCCTCGCATTCGGCAAGCATGATCACCACCGGATCGACGCGCGGGAAATGCTCGGCATTGCAGCTGCCGCAACGCCGCCCCCACCCGCCGCGAAACAGGTCGGTCGGCGAACCGCACACCGCGCAGAAACGATGCCGTGCATGCCAGTCGACAAGGCTGCGCGCGCCGCCATAAAGCGCCGCATCCGCGCCCGAGAGCAAAGGCAGCAGCCGCATCACCGTGCGCGACCGCGCATCGATCCGCGCTCCCGGCGCCGCCTCGCGCACGAAATGCGGGCTTCCCGCGTCGTCGATCCCGAGCAGCATCAGCGCGCGATCGTCGGCGGGATCGAGCGGCTCCCACAAGAGTCCGCCGCCCTCGCCCGGCACGAAGTCGATGCCGTCGAGCACGAGGCAGCGCGCCCGCGGATCGGCCGCTGCCGCAGCGAAAGCCGCCTCGTTGGTACGCAATTGATCGGCGCGGTCGAGCCACGCCCCGGTGAAACCGAGCGGCAAAGGCATCAGCGCGTCACATCCTTGAAGAAAGTCTCGCCGAACTTGCCCTGGAACGACACCGCGTCGGGCGGCATGATCTGCGTATAGCCGCCGACGCGATAGCCAAGCCCGCGGTGGACGAAGCCGATCGTCCCCGCGGCGCCCGCCCAGCCGAAAATCCCTTCGCCACCCGGCGAGGTCGGCAACGACACGCGGCCGCCGGCACCAAAGCCCTGCCCGTCGATGAACGTCCCCTTGCGGTTGACGCTGTCGGCGATGAGGTTCGACATCGCGAGCCGCGCGGTCTCGCGCTTCATCACGCGCTTTCCGCCGGTTTCGCCCTCGCCCAGCAGCATCGCGAGGAAGCGGTCGTAATCGCGCGCGCTCGACACGAGGCCGCCGCCGCCGAAGGGATAGGGGGGCGGGTCGAGATAGATCGAGCTTGCCGCGGGATCGAAAGGAATCAGCGCGCCGCCAAAGGGCGCGTAATTGCTCGTGAAGCGTCCGACATCCTTCGCGGCGACCATGAAACCGGTGCTCGTCATGCCGAGCGGATCGAACAACCGCGCCTTCAGAAAGGCATCGAACGGCTGCCCCGACACGACCTCGATCAGCCGCCCCATCAGGTCGAGGCTGATCGAATAGCTCCATTTGGTGCCGGGTTCGTAGACGAGTGGCAGCGCCGCAAGCCGGTCGGCCATCACGGCGAGGCTCGGCGCGGGGGTTACCGGCGCGAAACCCGGGATCGGCAGCCGGCTCGCCTGCCCGCCAGTGATGCCATTATCGTCATAGGCCTTTTTGATCGGCCCCTTCTGGATGATATTATAGCCGAGCCCCGCGGTGTGCGTGAGCAGCTGGCGCACCGTGATCGGGCCTTTTGCCGGACGCACATCGGTGATCGAGCCGTCGGGCGTGTTCTGCACCTTCATATTCGCAAAGGCGGGCAGGAAGTCGGCGATCGGCTGGTCGAGCTTCATCTTGCCGTCCTCGATCAGCAGCATCGCGGCGATGCCGGTGACGGGCTTGGTCATCGAATAGAGGCGCCACAAAGTATCGGGGCCGACCGGCGTCGCCGAATCGTTCGACTGCACCCCGGCGCCGAAAAAGACTGCGGCCTCCTGCCCCTTGCCGATTGCGGCGAGCGTACCCGCAAGTTCGCGGCGGTCGACAAAGCCTTTGATGAACGCATTGGTCGCGGGATAGAGCGCGGCGCCGTCGACCTTCCACGCCAGCGCGGCGCGCGGCAGCAACGCCCCCGCGCCCGCCAGCGCCATCCCACCCATCAGCGCGCGGCGCGACACCATCATGTTCATGCGTCTCTCTCCAGCATCTTGTCGGTCAGTTTGCGATAGAGCGTCGGCAGCCCCGCCGCGTCAAGGTCCGCGATCGGCCACCATCGGCCTTCCGCTGCGGCATCGGGGCCTTGCGGGGGAGCTTCGCGCCGCACCAGTGTCAGCGTCAGGTCGAAATGGGTAAAACCATGGTCGACGCTGACGATTCCCGACTCGGACGGCCGCGCATCGCTCCAGTCGCCGCCGGGCAGCGCGCGCATGCCGCCGAGCATGCCCTTGTCGGGGCGGCGCACGAGCCAGACCTGCGCGTCGCGCTCGATCCAGTGCGCCAGCCCATGCCGATGCGGCTTGGCTTTCTTCGGCGGCTTCACCGGCAGCCTCTCAATATCCGCTCGCCCGCGTGCGCGGCAATCGGTCATCAGCGGGCAGATCGCGCAGGCGGGGCCGCGCGGCGTGCAGACCGTCGCGCCAAGATCCATCAGCGCCTGCGCAAAATCGCCCGGGCGGCCCTTCGGCACCAGCGGCGCCAGCGCGGCGCGAATCTCGCGCTTCGCCATCGGCAGCGGGGTTTCGATCAGACGATGGCGCGCGATCACGCGTTCGATATTGGCATCGACGACAACCGCGGCGCGGCCAAAGGCGATCGCGGCGACCGACGCCGCGGTGTAATCGCCGATCCCCGGCAGCGCGCGCAGCCCCGTCTCGCTCTCCGGAAAGCGCCCGCCATGTTCCGCCACAACTGCGCGTGCGCAGGCGAGCAGATTGCGCGCGCGGGCATAATAGCCAAGCCCCGCCCACGCCGCCATGACATCGGCATCGTCGGCCGCCGCCAGATCGGCAACCGTCGGCCAGCGTTCGGTAAAGCGCGCGAAATAGCCCGCGACCGCGGCGACGGTCGTCTGCTGCAACATGACTTCGGCCAGCCAGATGCGATAGGGATCGGGGACGCCGCCGCTGTTCGGCGCGATCCGCCACGGCAGCACCCGCGCCGACCGGTCGTACCAGCCGAGCAGCCGGTCCGCGAAGTCGCGGGCGATGTCATCTGCCATGTGGGAAGTCTGGACGCTCACCCCCCGCCTATGGCATGGCACCCGGCATGACGAAAGACGCAGGCGAGGATGCGCCGGCCAAAAAGGCCAAGGCGAAAGGCAAGGCGAAATCCGCCAAGCCGCCCGTGCGCGTTTACGAACGCCCGCGCGGCGGCGAAGCGCGCATGGTGTCCGACCTCGTCCCCGAAATCGGCCGCGCCGCCTTTCGCAAGTTTGGCTTTGTCCAAAGCTCGGTCGTCAGCCGCTGGCGCGAGATCGTCGGCGACCGGCTCGCCGACGTCACCCAGCCCGCGATGATCCGCTTCCCGGCGGGCCAGAAAGCGGGCGGCACGCTGCACCTGACGATCAGCGGCGCGCACGCGCCGATGTTGCAACATGTCGCGCCCGACATCATCGGCGCGGTCAACCGCTTCTTCGGTTATGCCGCGGTCGCGCAGGTTCGCATGACGCACGGCCAGGTCACGCCCGCCGCGCCCGTTCAGCCGCCGGCAATGCTGAAACCCGTACCCGCCGAACTGGGGGACAGCCTGCGCGACATCGGCGACCCGGAACTGCGCACCGTGCTCGAACGCATGGCGGCAGGACTGGCGACGCCGCCCAAGCTTCCCCGTATCAGTTAGGAAAGACGGATGTCCGCTTTTGACGACCCGCTTCTCGATCGCCGCGCGGCGGTGCTGGCACTTTCGGGCGCCGCGCTCGGCCTGATCGCCGCGACCCCGGCGAAGCCCACCCTCTGGTCGCAGACCGTCACGACGACCCCGATCGGCGCCTTCCTCGCCGGCAACCCCGCCGCGAAGGTGCGGGTCGTCGAATATTTCAGCTACACCTGCCACGTCTGCGCCGATTTCGCGAAGGCGAGCGCGCTGCCGCTGAAGACAGGCTATGTCGATCGCGGACTCGTGCTGTTCGAATATCGCAACCTGGTGCGCGACCCCATCGACATGACCGCGGCGCTGCTCGCGCGCTGCGGCGGTCCCAAGGCGTTCGCGGGCAATCATCAGGCGATCTTCAACAATTTCCCGGCGCTGATCGCCAGTATCCAGAAGGCGACCGAGGCGCAGAAGAAGAGCTGGTTCGAAGGCACCACCGGCGAGCGCGCGCGCAAGATCGCCGCCGGCACGGGGCTTACCGCACTGATGCGCGCGCGAGGCTACACACCGGCGCAGATCGACGCCGCGCTCGACAGCGAGGTCGCGCAGGCCGAGCTCACCGGCATGACGAACATCGGCCTTAACGCCGACCGAGTCGAAGGCACGCCGAGCTTTTTCGTCAATGGCCGCAATGCCGGGGTCACCGCATGGCCCGCACTCAAATCGAAACTCGACCTCGCGATCAAGGCCGCTTAAAAGCGCCGCATTCCCGTTCTGTGGAGAAAGTAACAATATGACCGCATCGCTTCGTATCGCCCTTCTGTCTTCGCTCGGCGCGCTCGCCCTCGCCGGTTGCGGCGACGGCGCGACCGACCCCTCCAAGGAACAGTCCGTGGTCGCTAAGGTCGCGCCGCCGGCCGGCAAGAGCTGGTCGCAGGTCGTGCGCGTCGACGGCGACGGCGTCGTGATGGGCAATCCCGACGCGCCGATCAAACTCGAGGAATTTGGCGCCTTCACCTGCGGCCATTGCGCGCAGTTCACCAAGGATTCGCACGAAGAGCTGAAGCGTGACTTCGTCGACACCGGCCGTGTGTCCTACAAGCTGACGCCGTTCATGCTCCACCCTGTCGACGCGATCGCGGGCGCGATCGTCAAATGCACCGGCCCCGACCGCTTCTTCCCGCTCGCCGACGCGACCTTCCTCGAGCATGAGGCGTTCATCGCGGGCGCGTCGAAGCCGGCGCCGGGGATCGAGGAAGCGATGAAGCTGCCCCCCGCACAGCGCTTTACCGCGCTCGCCAAGGGCTGGGGCATCGATCAATTCTATCAGCAGCGCGGGGTTCCCGCCGCGACGATCCAGCAGTGCCTCGCCAAGGTCGAAAATGTCGAGGCGATCGAAAAGGGCACCAACGCTGGCGTCGAGAAATATCAGATCACCGGCACGCCGACCTTTGTCATCAACGGCCAGGTCGCCGAAGGCGTCGCATCGTGGGCTCCGCTGCGCGACCGCCTGCGCACGATGGGCGCACGCTGATTCGGATTTGATCCTCCCTGCGCCGAAGGCGTGGGGAGGGGGACCGCTCGCGAAGCGAGTGGTGGAGGGGCAGCAACGCTAGCGTCGTAGCCCCTCCGTCAGCCCTTCGGGCTGCCACCTCCCCATCGCTACGCGACAGGGAGGATCGTTTAGCCGGCCCTTGCGCCTCATCGCCCCGCGCGGCATGACGGCCTGCAGGGGGATATGTGACACCAAGGTTGCACCAGCTCCGATTCGATGACCTGCACGGGGCCGCCCCGTGCAGATAAAGCGGCTGCGCCTCACCGGTTTCAAAAGCTTCGTCGAACCCACTGAACTCCGTATCGAACCCGGGCTGACCGGCGTCGTCGGCCCCAATGGCTGCGGCAAATCGAACCTGCTCGAAGCGATCCGCTGGGTGATGGGCGAATCCAGCCCTAAGTCTATGCGCGGCGGCGGGATGGAGGATGTGATCTTCGCCGGCACCTCGACGCGCCCGGCGCGCGATTTCGCCGAGGTGGCGCTTCATTGCGATACCGAAGGGGCGCTCGTTGCGGGCCTGTCGGACTCGAGCGACGGCGACGATCTCGAAGTCATCCGCCGCATCGAGCGCGGCGCGGGCAGCGCCTATCGCGCCAACGGCCGCGACGTGCGCGCGAAGGATGTCGCGCTGATCTTTGCCGACGCCGCGACCGGGGCGCACAGCCCCGCGCTCGTCAGCCAGGGCAAGATCGCCAACGTCATCGCGGCGAAGCCGACCGACCGCCGCGCGATGCTCGAGGAAGCCGCGGGCATCGCGGGGCTGCACGTCCGCCGCAAGGACGCCGAGCAGAAACTGCGCGCGACCGAAACCAACCTCACGCGCCTCTCCGAGATCGTCGCCGACATGGAAGTGCGCGCCAACGCGCTGCGCCGGCAGGCGCGCGCGGCGGAGAAGTACAAGAAACTCAGCGACGATATCCGCATCGCCGAAGGACGGCTGATCTATGCGCGCTGGCGCGACGCCGCCGCCGCCGCCGATCAGGCACGGCGCGATGCCGACGCGGCCGAGACGGCGGTCAAGACCGCGCAGGACGAACTCGAAACCATATCGAAAGCGCAAACCGAGGTCGCAACGCACGTTGCCGCAGCGCGGAGCGATGCACAGGCGCAGCGGGGCGCACTCGCCGAGGCGACCGCAACGCAGGTGCGCTTGCACGGCGAGGAGCGCGCGGCGCTCCAGCGGCTCGATGATCTGGCGGCGCAGCAACGCCGCATCGCCGACGACCGCGCGCACGAAGGCGAACTGGCGCGCGAAGCCCATGCGGCGCTCACGGCGCTCGACGCCGAAACCAGAACGCTGGCGCAGGAGATCGCCGGGCACGACGCGGGCAAGGCTGCCCTTGCCGACGCCAGCCTCGCCGCACAGGCGCGGCTGCGTGACGCCGAGGTCGCGCTCGCGCAGGCGCGCGCCAAGGCGGCGAGCGAGGCCGCCGACCGCCGCATCGCGGTGTCGGCCCGCGACAGCGCCGAAGCTGCCGTACGCCGCATCGCGGGAGACAAGGCGCGCGTCGACGCCGAGGTCGCCGCGCTCGGCGACAGCGCCGCGCTCGCCGCAACGCTCGCCGACAGCAAGAAGGCGGCCGAAGCCGCCGAGGCCGCGATCGCGACCGCCGAAAACGCGCTGCATGAAGCCGAGGCCGATCGCGAGGCGACGGCCACCGACCTTGCGGGCATCGAGGCGGGGCTCGCCGAAGCGCGCGCCGCGCTCGCCGCGCTCGAAGGCGAGGCATCGACGCTCGAACGCGCGCTCGCCGCGGCGCGCAGCGATGCCGACCGCATTCTCGACCAGCTCCGCGTCGCGCCGGGCTATGAAGCCGCGCTCGCCGCCGCGCTCGGCGACGATCTCGACGCGGGAACCGACAAGGATGCGGCGCGCAGTTGGGGCGGTGCAGACACAGCGAAGGGCGATCCCACACTTCCTCCCGGCACCAAATCGCTCGCTGAATTCGTCCAGGCCCCCGCCGCGCTCGCGCGCCGCCTCGCGCAGGTCGCGGTGACAGAAAGCGACGACGACCAATCACTCGCGGTCGGCCAGCGCCTCGTCACGACCGATGGCGTAATGCGCCGCTGGGACGGTTTCGTTACGCGCGGCGACGGCGCGACCGCGACCGAGCGGCTGCAACGCCAGAACCGCCTCGACGAACTCGCCGCGCAGCGCCCGCAGGTCGAACTCGGCGTGCAGGATCTGCGCGACCGGCGCGATGCCGCCGCCGCAAAGGCGTCCGAGCTCACCGCCGCCGCGGCCGCCGCACGCAAGGCGCTGGCGCAGGCCGACGAAACGCGCCGGGCCGCATTGCGCGCCGCCGACCAGGCGCAGGGTGCGATCGACCGACACCGCGACGCCGCGGCGCTGTTCGACCGCCGCCTCGCCGAAATCGCCGAGGCGGCAAAAGACGCCGCCGAACAGCTCGCGGTGCAGGAAAGCGCGCTCGCCGCACTACCCGACGACAGCATCGCGCGCGCGGCGCTCGAGGCCGAGGAGCATGCGGCGGACCGCGCACGGACCGATGCCAATGCCGCACGCGATGCGCTGGCGGCGCACGAACGCACGCTTGCCAGCCTGAGCGAACGTCAAGCGGTCGTCAGCGCCGAGATCAAGAGCTGGAAGGCGCGCGCGGGCGAGGCCGCACGGCGCGTGACCGAGATGGACAAGCGCGCCGATGCATTGGCGGCCGAAGCGGCGAAACTCGCCGACGTCCCGGCAAAGCTTGCTGAGCAGCGCGCCGCCGCCGAAGCACAGCAGGCCGATCTGCGCGAAAAAGTCGCCGCCGCCGAAGCGCAGGAACGCGCCGCCGAGGCCGCGCTGCGCGAGGCCGAAACCGCCCTCAATGCCATCCGCGAGCGCGTCGCCGCCGCGCGCGAAACGCGCGCCGGCGCGATCGCGCGCTCCGAAAATGCCGAACTCCGCCGCATCGAGATGGGGCGCCTGTCGGGCGAACGTTTCGAATGCCCGCCGCCGCTGCTGCCGCAAAAGGCCGGCTTCGAATCGGGCAGCGTCGGCGACGCCAACGCCGAATCGGCGCAGCACGACCGGCTCGTTTCCGACCGCGAGCGGCTCGGCCCGGTGAACCTCGTCGCCGCCGACGAACTCGCCGAACTCGACACCGAGCGCGAGAAGAACGCCGCCGAGATCGAGGAGCTGACGCAGGCGGTCCATCGTCTGCGCGGCTCGATCGGCAATCTCAATCGCGAGGGCCGGGTGCGGTTGCTTGCGGCGTTCGAGGCGGTGAACCAGCATTTCCAGCGGCTGTTCACGACGCTGTTCAACGGCGGGCAGGCGCATCTCGAGCTCGTCGATTCGGACGATCCGCTCGAAGCCGGGCTCGAAATCATGGCGCAGCCGCCGGGCAAACGGCTCGGCACGCTCACCTTGCTCTCGGGCGGCGAACAGGCGCTGACCGCCGTGGCGCTGATCTTCGGCCTGTTCCTCACCAATCCCGCGCCGATCTGCGTCCTCGACGAGGTCGATGCGCCATTGGACGACGCGAATATCGAGCGTTTCTGCGACCTGCTCGACCGCATGGCGCGCGAGACGAACACGCGCTACCTGATCGTCACGCACAATGCGGTGACGATGGCGCGCATGCACCGGTTGTTCGGGGTGACGATGATCGAGCGCGGCGTCTCGCGCCTCGTGTCGGTCGACCTCGGCGGCGCCGAGGAGTTGCTCGCAGCGGAGTGATAAATCCTCCCTGCGGCGAAGCCGTGGGGAGGGGGACCATCCGAAGCATGGTGGAGGGGCTGCAACCTCGCGCAATTGCCCCTCCGTCAGCGCTTCGCGCTGCCACCTCCCCATCGCTGCGCGACAGGGAGGATCAAGTCACGGCGCAGTGCCCACCACCAGCATCGCCGCGAACACCAGCAGCCCCGCGAACCGGTTGCTCCGGAACTTCGCCAGCGCATCCTCGCCATTCGCGGGGTCGAGCGTGACCACCTGCCCCGTCAGATGCACCGCGGCGGGCAGCAGCGCGATCAGCACCAGCGGATCGGGCCGCACCGCCCATAGTGCTCCACCCCAGCAGGCGAGCGCGGCGGTGTAGCACATCGCGACCCCGCCCTTCACATGGCGGCCCATCGCGCGCGCGCTCGACTTCACCCCGATCAGCATATCGTCCTCGATATCCTGCAGCGCATAGATGGTGTCGTAACCGATCACCCACGCGATGCAGCCGGCGTAAAGCAAGGGCAGCGCGGGCCCTTCCGCTCCGCCCACCGCGACCCACGCGACGAGCGCGCCCCAGCTGAACACGAGGCCCAGCCACGCCTGCGGCCACCAGGTGATGCGTTTCATGAAGGGATAGCCCGCGACGAGGATCAGACTGCCGAGCGCGACGATCTGCGCCGGGCGCGGCAACTGGAACAACACAAGCAGGCCGACGAGCGACAAGAACAATGTCCACAGCAGCGCATTGCGCACCGACACCGCCCCGCTCGCGACGGGACGCGACGCCGTCCGCGCCACTTTCGCGTCGAGGTCGCGGTCGACGATATCGTTATAGACGCAGCCCGCCCCGCGCATCGCGATCGCCCCGACCAGCATCCACAGGAACAAGGGCCAGTGACTGACCGCGCCGCCGCCGAGCGCGAGCGCCCACGCGCACGGCCAATAGAGCAGCCACCAGCCGATCGGCCGGTCGAACCGCGCGAGCAGCGCATAGGGCCGTGCTGCGGAGGGCAGCAGGGCGACGAAACCGCGAAGCTGGCTATCGGGAGGATGGGTGGCAGTCATCGATGCGCGGGCGATAGCAGGCGCGGCGCGCGCGATAAATGGCTGATTGAGCGAAGCCCGTCGCGGTCAGGTGCAGGTCGACGCCACGCCGGGCCCAAAGACCCCGCCAGTGAGATTGCGCGCCTCGCGGATATTGAAGGCGGCGGTCGTCGTGACCGTCCGGGCACCCAGCCATTTGCCATAAAGCAGGGGCTGATACTTATAGGTCACTTCGACGAACATCACGGCGGTCCCCGGCGCGGCCGTTACTTCCTCGCCCTCCGGCCCCATGCCTGCGAAGTCGTCGCCGTCCTCGCCCGTCCCTTCCGGACCAAATTCCGAATCGATGTCCAGATCGCCATAACAGCGCTGCCAGTGTATCCACTGACCATTATCGGTGTTGCGCTCGAGGCTGGAGAGGATGAGGCGACCATTTTTCTTGAATTCCAGCCCCCCCGCCTGCTTCTCGATGCCTGCGAACACGTCGTTGATATCGACTTCGCGGACTCGCGGCAGCGCCAGGTTGCTTCCCGCCGCGATGCGTGAGGCATTGTCGGCAACGCTCAGCCCGATCTGGCTGATGCGCGTATTGACGAGCGTCAGATTCGCAATTTCGAGGCCGCCGAAACCGATCAGCGCCAGCAGCGGGATGGCAAAGGCCATTTCGATGATGACCGCGGCCCGGGCGTTGCGCGCGAGCTGCCGGATTGCAATCCGCGCGCGGCGGACGATGTGACGGCGGGCCATCACAGGCACTCGTCCGGCGGCGCATCGCTACCGCTGGCGAACGGCTGATTGCGCAGAACCGTAGAATAGGAAAGCGTCGTTGATTGCGGCTGACCCAGCATTTTCCATACCGGCAGGACACGGTCGAATGTCATCGACACTGTATAGAGAACCACGTCGTCGGCGCCGCCGTTGCCCTCGATGCCGCGATCGGCGTCCCATCGGCCATTGTTGTTGAAGTCGTCGAAACATTCGCCCGCGTCATAGCTGCCGCTGTCGTTGTCGTCGGTATAACGTTCCTCGACGCCAACCTGATCGAAACGGTCATATGCCTTGCGGGTGAAGGTCACCGTCGCACTGTGGAATATGTTCAGAACCTGTGCCTCGATACGATCGTCGAGCGCGGACTGATTGAGCGCGTAGGCCTGTAGCGTGGAGTCGCGGCCGGCCTCGCTCACCGCGCCTTGCAGCACCTGCTGGGCATACATTTGCCAGCAAAAGTCGAATATTCCCAACAGGACGAGAAGGAAGACCGGCGCGGTCAGCGCGAATTCGACTAGGGCCGCCCCGCGCTCGTTCCGGCGCAGACGGCGAAGCAAGGCGGCGCGGCGCGTCACTGCGCCAACCTCAATTTCGACATCTGCCGCGCGATCGACTGGAAATTCCTGTCCAATTCCTCGGTATTGCTCGACGCGAGCGCCTGACCCGAAGAGGCGCATCGGCCGAGATTCCGATTCGACTCGCTCTCTTCCTCCTCCGCGGAAAGGCCGAAGGACACCACCCAGACGGTGATGCCCCGATCGCGCGCGGCCCGGCAAAGCTGCAGGAACCGGTTGGTGTGCCGCGCATCCGAATCCGCCTTGCTGGTCGAACCGACCCGTACCATCGACCGTTCCAGCCCCTGGTGCGTGTACTGGGTGTTCGACGTGTCGATAAGGCCGTCGGTCATGAAAAGAATGTGCCGGTCGATCGGCTCGCCGTCGTCGGTGGCATCATTTTCGTCGGCGAACAGCCCGGTCGGCGAAATCAGCCGCGCCCCCCACGCCATGCCGACGTCGTGATAGGTGCCGCCGCCCGTAAGCAGGCCGTCGATATAATCGTCGAACGTCTCCTGGTCCGCGCTCGTCATCACGGTCAATTTCATCGCCGGATTGGGACAGGCGACATTGCTGACCCTCGAAAAGTTCGTCGATGACTGGAACGGCGCAACCTGCCGGCGATCGTGGACGAAAGCAGGAAGGAGCAGTTGCCATTGGGTGTCTGCGTTGGCGTTGGGCACCATGTCGATATTCATGTCGAAGGCGTCGGCCGGCGCCGTCTCCTCAGGACCGAAAGCCGTGGTCTTCCGCTCCACTATGCAGCCGCCCCAACGGGTGGACACATTCGCGCCTTCGCTTCCCGTTGCGAACCTCAATATGGTGCCATTGGAGCCGATCGTGGGCGATCCGACAGTGAAGGTCCGATCCTCATAATGATAGAGGTTCTTCGTCACCATGCTGCAGACCCATCGCGGGTTCCTGTTCGACCCCTCGTTTCGGCATTCCTCTTCCTGGCCCGACCCCCACCGCCGTGAGGGCACCGTCACGGTTTGCGACAGCCACGCGGTGTTTTCGTCGCGAAGGATTTTTCCGACATTGACCGTGGTGCTATAGGGTACGACGCCGAAACGGAGCTGGCCGTCGCCGATGTCCGCGCTGGTCAGGGTGGTGAAGAAAGACTTCGCCGCCGCTTTCAGCCCGGTTATCTTGTTCTGGTCATCGCCTTCGTTCGTCTGCTCCATCGATCCGGTCACGTCGAGCACGAGCATCACATCGATGTTGGAGATTTCGAGCCTTGCCGTGCAGGCGGCGGAAAGGTTGAACTGGCCCTTGCCAAAAATATACATGAGCGCGGTGGGGAGGGTCGCGCTCGCGGTGCCGGTGACGTCGGCCGTGCCGTCGGCCTCCGACGAGAAGCTGATGGCCGTGGCGCCATAACGGCCGGTCGGGAAGTTGAAGTTGAACATCTTGTCCGCTTCGGCTTCCTCGTCCACGCCATAGGCTCCGGCCCCCATCGCGCGGCGCCCGGCGAGGACGCCCGCGTCGCACGCCTGCTGCAAACGCAGCTGCGTCATATAGGCGCGGCCGATGTCGACCGCCGAACCGACGATACCGATCACGGGCACGATCGCCGCCGCGGTCAGCATGAAAGCGTTGCCGCGCTGGTCGCGCAAAAGCTTTGTGGCGCCGAGCCGCAGCCGGCTGAACACGGTCCCTCGCATGGCCTAACCCCTCTTCGCCCCGCGACGCCCCCCACTAGATTTGGGCCGCTGGTATTCTCGCACCTAGGGGAAGACTGCTTACCAAAATGCTAATCGGGGGCGGGTCGACCGGCCCGGATCGGCGGTTCTGACCCGGATCGGGACAAGGCCCATCGCCTCACGGCAAAGGATGCACAAAATATCGCCTTCTGTTATCGGCCCCATATGCCCGCGACTCCTGCCTGGCCCCCCGCCAGCACACCCCGCCTGTTTGTCGATTTGCCGTTGGGGCCCGATGCCGCCCCCATGATCGACGGCCCCGCCGCGCATTATCTGCTCCATGTGATGCGGATGAAGGCGGGCGACCCGATCCTGCTGTTCGACAATATCAGCGGCGAATGGCTCGCGGTCGTCGCCGACGCCGCGAAACGGTCGCTGACGCTGCGCATCGAACGCCAGACAAAAGCGATCGAGCAGGTTCCCGACCTCTGGCTGTGCTTCGCGCCGGTCAAGAAGGCGCGGCTCGACTGGATCATCGAAAAAGCGACCGAGCTCGGCGTCAGCCGCCTGCAGCCGGTCATCACCGAACGCACGATCGTCGAACGCGTCAAAAGCGAGCGGCTCGAGGCACAGATCGTCGAAGCGTGCGAGCAATGCGGACGCACGGCGCTTCCGACGCTCGCCGAGCCCGTCAAACTGCCCCAGCTCTTGAAGGGCTGGCCGGCCGGGCGCACGCTGCTGTTCGCCGACGAAGCCGGCGGCGCGCCGCTCGCCAGCATCGACGCCCCCGCACCGGCGGCGATCCTCACCGGCCCCGAAGGCGGCTTTACGGAGCGCGAGCGCGAGCTTCTGACCGGCCATCCCGCCGTCCGCCGCATCGCGCTCGGCCCCCGCATCCTGCGCGCCGAAACCGCAGCGATCGCCGCCGTCGGCATCTGGATGGCGCAAAATGGCGATTGGTCGGCGGGCGCCTGAATTCCCGCTTTTGTCCCGTTGCCGCACAGAAATGCGGCCAAGTTGCCGATTTTAACCCGATATTAGCTATGCCCGGGCCATAGCGGCGCCATGCAACGGCGGGACCAGAGCCGATACCGCTGGCGTGGGGGCCAGTGTTTGCAGTCTGTGCGAGTATGTCTCATGCTCGTTTGGCTGGCGTTGACGCTTGCCAGCAATCCCGCCGCCGCACAGACGACCACCAGCTACAGCAACACGGCGACCGGCACGATCAGCGAAACCGCGACCACGTGCGCCAGTCCGATGGTGCGAAATTTCACCGTCGCCGCCAATGCGCAGGTCACCGATGTGAATATCGGCGTCCAGTTCACCCACAGCTATCGCGGCGATGTCCGCGCGACTCTGGTTTCGCCATCCGGCACTATCGTCAATCTGATCACCAATGTCGGCACCTCCGCCGACAATCTGAACGTCATGTTCGACGATAGCGCGGCAGCGAGCATCACGACCCATACGAGCAACGACAATAGCGCCGCAGCGCCGCCCTATCAGCGCAGCTTCCGTCCCGAGGGCTCGCTCGCGAGCTTCAATGGCCAAAGCTCGGCGGGCACGTGGCAACTCACGATCTGCGACTCGCTCAATGGCGACAGCGGCAACTTCACGCGCACCGACCTTACGCTCACGACGGTGCCGATCGCGCCGTCCGCCGACCTGTCGCTGACCAAGTCGGTGAGCAACGCAGCGCCCGCGCCCGGCGCCAGCATCAACTATATATTGAGCGTCACCAACGCGAGCGGCTCGGCGCTGACCGCGACCGGCGTCACCGTGCAGGACATACTGCCCGCGGGCTTCGCCTTTACCAGCGCCTCGGGTTTCGGCAGTTACAACAGCACGACCGGCGTGTGGACGGTCGGCAATATCCCGCCCGGAACGACGCGGACGCTGACGATCACCGGCACCGTCACCGCCACCGCGGGCGCGAGCGTGACCAATATCGCCGAGGTCAGCGCGTCGTCGGCCTTCGACTTCGATTCGACCCCCGGCAACGGCGCGGCGGGCGAGGATGACTATGATGCAGCCAGCTTCACCGTGTCGGGCACGCGCGCCGCGGGAACACCGCCGACACTCGTCTGCCCCGTCGGTACGACGATGCACGACTGGGACGGCGTCACCTGGACCGCGGGCACGACGAGCGGCAGCTATGCCCTGACCGCGATCGGCACGATGAACTTCAATATCGGCATCAGCGGCGGCGCGTTCCTGAACAATGCGACCTATGGCGGCCAGTCGCCGACGCGCCAGAATGTCGTCACCGGCGGCCTCTCCCCGGCGCAATTTTCGATCTTCGAGATCGCGGATTTCACCAGCCAGGCCGGCACCATCACCTCGACGATCACGCTGCCGACCGCGGTGCCCGGCGTGCAATTTCGCGTGTTCGATATCGATTACGCGGCGGGACAATTCGCCGACCGTCTGACCGTGACGGGCAGCTTCAACGGATCGCCGGTGATGCCAACCCTGACCAACGGGGTCAGCAATTATGTCATCGGCAACAGCGCTTATGGCGACGCCACCTCGGCCGACGCCAGCGCCAACGGCAACGTCGTCGTCACCTTTGCCGCACCGGTCGACACGATCACCATCACCTATGGCAGCCACGGCCTCGCCCCCGCCGACCCCGGACAACAGGGCGCCGCGATCCATGATATCACCTTCTGCCGCCCGACCGCGAACCTGACGATCGCCAAGAACAGCAGCATCGTCAGCGACCCCACGAACGGGACGACCGATCCAAAGGCGGTCCCCGGCGCAACGATGCGCTATTGCATCCTCGTCACCAACAACGGCAGCGGCACCGCGACGGGCATCGCCATCGCCGATCCGCTGCCCGCGAATACGACCTTCACCCCCGGTTCGCTGCGCAGCGGCACAAGCTGCGCGGGTGCGACAACGGTCGAGGACGACAATGCGAGCGGCGCCGACGAAAGCGATCCGTTCGGGGCATCGATCGCCGGCACGATTGTCGCCGCGACCACGCCGACACTGGCACCCGGCAACGCCTTGGCCGTCGCCTTCGACGTGACGATCAATTGATCGGCATGGCACCGGGATCGCGCTTCACGATCCACCCTCGCGCCGCGGTGAAATAGCAGGCGGCAACAGCCGATTGCTTTCTGTACCGAACCGTATAATGGCGCGATATGAGCACGCGCACCGCCTCGGGCAGCAACGATCCCATCGTCGAAAGCCGCGATCAGCTCGCGGTCCCCATGATCAAGGGCGAAAAGCCGAAGGACCGCTGGCGCATCGGCACCGAGCACGAGAAATTCGTCTATCGCACCGCCGACCATCGCGCGCCGTCCTACGACGAGCCCGGCGGCATCCACGACCTGTTGATGGCGCTCACGCGCTTCGGCTGGGAACCGGTGATCGAGGGCGGCAAGGTGATCGCGCTCGCGGGCAGCGACGGCACCGTCAGCCTCGAGCCCGCGGGCCAGCTTGAACTCTCGGGCGCGCCGCTCGAAAATCTCCACCAGACCTGCGCCGAAACCGGCCGCCATTTGAAACAGGTGAAGGAAGTCGGCGCCGAACTCGGCCTCGGTTTCCTCGGGGTCGGCATGTGGCCCGACAAGACGCGCGCCGAACTGCCGATCATGCCCAAGGGGCGCTACAAGATCATGCTCGACCATATGCCGCGCGTCGGCAGCATGGGGCTCGACATGATGCTGCGCACCTGCACCGTCCAGACCAACCTCGATTATCAAAGCGAGGCCGACATGGTGCAGAAGTTCCGCGTGTCACTCGCGCTGCAACCGCTCGCGACCGCGCTCTTCGCCTCCTCGCCCTTTACCGAGGGCAAGCCCAACGGCTTCATGTCGTACCGCAGCCATATCTGGACCGACACCGATCCCGCGCGCACCGGCATGCTGCCCTTCGTGTTCGAAGACGGCTTCGGCTACGAACGTTATGTCGACTATATGCTCGACGTGCCGATGTATTTCGTCTTCCGCGACGGCAAATATATCGACGCCGCGGGGCAGAGCTTCCGCGACTTCCTGAAGGGCGAGCTGCCCGCATTGCCCGGCGAAAAGCCGCACCTTTCCGACTGGAACGACCATCTTTCGACCGCCTTCCCCGAAGTGCGGCTCAAAAGCTTCCTCGAAATGCGCGGCGCCGACGGCGGCCCGTGGAACCGCATCTGCGCGCTTCCCGCGCTGTGGGTCGGCCTGCTCTATGACCAGGGCGCGCTCGACGCGGCGTGGGATCTCGTCAAGGGCTGGAGCATCGAGGAACAGCAGACGCTCCGCGACGCCGTCCCGCGCGACGGCCTTTGCGCCCCCGCCCCCGGCGGCGGCACCGTGGGCGAACTGGCGCACCGCGTCCTCGACATCGCGGCGGCGGGGCTCGCCGCACGCGGCGAGGTCAATTCGATGGGCGATAACGAGGTCGGCTTCCTCGAACCCCTGCGCCGCATCGCCAAGAACGGCAAATCCCCGGCGCACGACCTGCTCGACCGTTACGAAGGCCCATGGGGCGGCGATCTTTCGAAAATCTACGACGAGCTCAGCTTTTAACCCACCGACGCATGCGACGGGCGTCCTCCCTCTCGTCATCCCGGACTTGATCCGGGATCCACCGCAGCGCTGAAGTCATGGGCCCCGGATCAAGTCTAACGAGCCACGTGTCTCGTTAGAGGGTGACGATGATGGTTGGCGTCGTTCGCGGCCGACGGCAGCCGACCGACCCGCCCCCAAAGTGCAGCAAATGCGCAACACTGCTGACACGAAAGTCAGCGGCGCACGCTTCGGCGATTGATTGCGCGCGTGCGGAAAGCCAAAGAGCCTTTGGTTTTTCCACTCTCCCATCGTCAACTCTGTTTCAGGAAGCTCGCCATGCGCCACTTTCCTTCCACTATTGCTATAAGCATCGCTCTCGCCACTGCCGCCTGGGCCGCGCCTGCCGCCGCGCAGGATGCCGCCCCCGTCGCCGAAGACAGCGGCCTCGGCGACATCGTCGTCACCGCGCAGCGCCGCGAGGAAAGCCTGCAGGACGTGCCCGTCGCCGTCTCGGTGCTGTCGGGCAACACGCTCGACGCGATCACCTCGACCGGTTCGGACGTCCGCGTGCTCGCGGGCCGCGTCCCCAGCCTCAACATCGAAAGCTCGTTCGGCCGCACCTTCCCGCGTTTCTATATCCGCGGGCTCGGCAACACCGACTTCGACCTCAATGCATCGCAGCCGGTGAGCGTCGTCTATGACGACGTCGTGCTCGAAAACCCGATCCTCAAGGGTTTCCCGATTTTCGACCTCGACCGCGTCGAAGTGCTGCGCGGGCCGCAGGGCACGCTGTTCGGCCGCAACACCCCCGCGGGCATCGTCAAGTTCGACACCGTCAAGCCCGGCAAGACCGGCGGCTACGCCCGCGCCAGCTATGGCCGCTATGGCACGACGCAGGTCGAGGTCGCGGCGGGCGCCGCCGACGACAATGGCTTCTCGGTCCGCCTGTCGACGCTTTTCCAGCACCGCGACAATTGGGTCGACAATATCGCGACCACCAAGAAAAACGATCTCGGCGGTTATGACGACATCGCCGCGCGCCTCCAGCTTCAATATGAAAACGGCCCCTTCACCGGCCGCGTCACCGGACAGGTCCGCATTTATGACGGCTCGGCGATCATCTTCCGCGCCAACACGCAGCTTCCGGGCAGCAACAAGCTCGTCGGCCTCGGCGGCGCGGGCACCGAGTTCAAGCGCGACGAAGTCTATCAGGACGGGCTCAATTTTCAGAAGCTCAACACCTATAACGCCGGGCTGAACCTCGAATATGATTTCGGGCCGGTGACCGCTTACTCGATCACCTCCTATTGGAACGGCAATTTCCGCAGCCGCGGCGACATCGACGGCGGCTTCGGCGCGGTGTTCCTGCCCGTGTCGGGTCCGGGGCTGATCCCATTCCAGGCGCAGAGCCAGGACAATGTCCCCAGCCTCGACCAGTTCACGCAGGAAATCCGCATCGCGTCGAACAACAGCGGCGGGCTCGGCTATCAGTTCGGCGCCTTCTATTTCGACGAAAAGCTCGACATTTCGAGCTTCGAGTTCGGCGGCCCGACCGACGCGACCCCCTCGGCGATCGCCATCCAGCGCCAGGACAGCGAGGCCTATGGCATCTTCGGCTCGGTCAATTACGCGTTCGACAATGGCTTCAAACTGCAGGCCGGCGCGCGCTACAACCATGACACGCGCGACTTTGTCGCGTCGCGCCCGGTCGAAACGCGCCCGCCCTTCGTCGTCAGCCCTAACACGCCGGTCCCGCCGCAGGCGGCAAAGGTCAAGGGCAAGCTGCTGACGTGGGACGCCAGCGCGACCTATGAAGCGTCGGACGCGCTCACCCTCTACGCCCGCGTCGCGCGCGGCTATCGCGCGCCGTCGGTGCAGGGCCGCCTGACCTTCTCGCGCGTCATCTCGACCGCCGATCAGGAAGAGACGATGTCGTATGAAGCGGGGATCAAGACCAACTTCCTCGACAACCGCGTCCGCTTCAACCTGACCGGCTATTATTTCGACACCAAGGATCTCCAGCTGACCGCGGTCGGCGGGACGTCGAACGTCGCGAGCCTGCTCAACGTCGACGCCAAGGGCCATGGTATCGAGGCCGAACTGCAGGCGGCACCGGCCAAGGGCCTGACCTTCTCGATCGGCGGCGCGTGGAACGTGGCGAAGATCGACGATGCCAACGCCTTCGTCGCGGGCTGCGGCTCGGCGACGCCGTGCACCGTGCTTGACCCGGCGCGTCCGGGCAGCCCGGGCATCTTCTCGATCGACGGCAACCAGCTGCCGCAGTCGCCGAAGTGGACGCTCAACTGGACCGCGGGTTATGAAATTCCCGTCGGCGACGGCGCCATCTATGCCTTCACCGACTGGTATTACCGCTCGAAGGTGCAGTTCTTCCTCTATCGCTCGGTCGAATTCTCGGACGACAAGCTGCTCGAGGGCGGCGTTCGCGTCGGCTACAAAACCGACCGCTTCGACATCGCGGGCTTTGTGCGCAACGTCACCAACGATGAATCGCCGACCGGCGGCATCGATTTCAACAACCTGACCAGCTACGTCAACGAACCCCGCATCTATGGCATCGAAGCGGGCTTCAAATTCTAAAAGCCTTCGATCCGCGCGGGGTTTCGCTCCGCGCGGATCGGGCTTCGCTTCCAATTACTTCCATGTTATCATCGCCCTGCAACGATATGGGAGTCGATGATGCGACGTTTGACCACCAGCCTGATCGCGCTTGGCCTGTTTTCCACCGCCGCGGCGGCGCAGGGCATCGATATCAATTCGGCCGCCACTATCGGCGCCAACGCCATGGGCGAACAGGTCCGGGCATTTCCCGCAGGCCGCGACAACAGCCCCAAGGCCGTCCTCGCGCGGCTCAATCAGCTCTGCACAAGCGAGCGGTCTTCCGACAAGCAACGCTGCGAAAAAGCGTGGCGTGCGATCAATGAGGCGCATGCCGAACTGCAAGCGCGCCGTGCAGCCGAGGCCGCTGCGAGCCACGGCGTTACAAACTAGCGCGAACGAAAGCTAGGCGACCGGTCCGACGCGCGCGTCGGGCTCGAGCCGGATCAGCGGGCGCGTGCGGCCGGTCATCCGCGCAAACAGGCGCGGCACCAGCGCATGCTCCTGCGCCCAATTCCAGTACGCCACATAGGCCGGATCGGCGAGGAGATGCTTCTCCTCGGTCTTGGCGCGCCAGTAATAGACGCCGCTGACCAGCCCGAGCAGCACGACGTTGCGCGCGCCTTCGACCCAGCCGCCCGCGGTGACGAGGAAAGGCAGCGAACCGATCCACCAGGTCATATTCTTCGAAATATAGGCCGGATGGCGCGTGAACATGTACGGCCCATGCGTGATGATGCCGCGGTGCGTCAGGTTCGAAAAGCGGATCCCGAACGCCATCGTCGCCCAGCTGTAGACCGCGGTCAGCAACACCAGCACGATGCCCCAGACGATTAGCAGATTTTCGTGCCCCGCGAGCCAATAGCCCCAGTCGGAGCCGTACATCTGATAATCGAGCGGGCCGCCGTTCATCAGGATGAAGGGCGGATAACAGACGAGCGCCGCGACCCACGCCATGCCATAGGGGTTGGCGGTGCGGATATGCGCGTCGAGCGGCTTCAGGGTCAGGATATAGCCGACCGTCGCGATATGGACGTCGATCAGATAGAGGAAATTGATCGTCCAGATCCCGGTCTTGTACGGATTGGCCAGGATTTCGCGCAGCGGCACCGTCACCAGCGCCGAAAAATTGCCCGGCACGATCGACAGCATGAAGGCGGTGAAAAAGCCCTTCACCGCCCACGCGCGCAGATGGTGGCCGATGGCCTTGCCATCGACCGGCTGGCCGGGTGCGATCAGCCAGCGGCCGAAGGCGTAGCAACCGTCGCGCGGTTCGACCATGCGGCGGTCGAGCCACAGCATATAGGGCACCGAAACGAGCAGCAGCCACGGCGCGACGGTTTCGAGCAGGTTCATCGAAAAGGCGTAATTGCCCTCCCAATAATAGCGCATCGTCGCATAGATCAGCGCGATCAGCCCCCACGTCGCCCACATTCCGGCGAGCTTGGTCAGGCTGATGTCGAGCGTCTCGCGCCACGGACGGCGCAGCGCCCAGTCGATCCCGGTCGACGGATTGCGGTGAACCTTGTCGACGAAGATCGACCACAGCACCATCGGTCCGCCACAGGCAAGCACACTCGCGATCGCTGAATTGGGCCCGTTCATCGCCCCGCGGGTTCCCCAGTCGATACCGAGGAAGGCCGCAATGTCGGGCGCGAAACGCGCGATCAACAAATAACTCACCAGACCGGCGAGCCCGACGATGCCCACCCCGACGCTGACGGCCGAACGCGGGCGGACGCCCGTCGGCGCGATCGGAGCGCTTGCCGATTCGTGGGCGTCGGATGATGCAGATTTCGCCATGATATTCACCCGCTTAGCGTTACCCGAAAATGGTAAGCAAGCCGTCAATCGCATTTTCCGATTCGCGGGCGTTTTCCTGCCAAAATGGCGGCGTTCCGACCGTTTGACACCGTTCACCGCGCGAAAATTTCGACTCGGCCCGAGTCGCCCTCCAAAGATTCGCACCTGTGCAACCGGCCTGATACAGCGCGCATCAATCGGGGCGGAGGGCTCCAATAAAACACAAGATGGGGTCGCCACTTGTCATCGAAAACAACGGGTCTGCGCGATTTGCGCCAGCGTTTTTCTGCGCTGTTTCAGGACCATGAAATCTTCGTCCGCACGCACGGACATGTCCGTTTCGTGCGCGTCAGCGCCATTTGGCAAAAGCGCGTCGCGCTGATCGCCGGCATCGTGCTGCTCGCATGGGCCGGCGCGACGCTGGCCGTGCTCGTCAACCAGCTCCTGAGCTCGGGTGAGCGCGCCGCGGTCGCGCAGCAGCAGGCTGCCGCCGCCGCCTCCGAAGCGCGAATCGCCAAATATCGTAACAATGTCGCCGAAACCGCCGCCGATCTCGAAGACCGGCAGGAACAGCTCGAAGAATGGTCGAAGGTCCACTTCGGCGTCGAGCCCGCGGCCGTGACACCCGAAGCCCATGCCGCGGGCGCCGCGCCGGCGGCCGAACAGGCGCCCCTTAAAACCAGCGCGCTGATCGACCCGAACCTGCCGCCCGAAGCACAGATCCTCGCCCGCCTCGAAGCGCGCCAGGAAGATTTCGCGACGCGCCTGCTGACCGCGGTCAACGAACGCGCCGCGAAGGCCGAAGGCGCCGTCGCCAAGCTCGGCATGAACCCCGCCGCGCTCGTCCGCAACGCCGCGGCCGGCCGTGGTGGTCCCTTCATCCCCTATCGCGGCGGCAAGGGCCGCGCGAGTTCGCTCGGCAAGTCGTTCGCCGCGCTCGAAAGCGCGCTGTTCCGCATGGAAGTGCTCGAACGCACGCTCGTTGCTCTCCCCTCGGGCAAGCCCGCCAATGTGCTGATGCTCTCGTCGAGCTACGGTTATCGCAGCGATCCCTTCACCGGCGCCGGTGCGATGCACTCGGGGCTCGATTTCCCCGGTCCGATGGGCTCGCCGATCCTCGCCGCCGCCCCCGGCCGCGTCGTCTATGTCGGGCAAAAGTCGGGTTACGGCAATGTCGTCGAGGTCGATCACGGTCAGGGCATCCTGACCCGCTACGCCCACTTGTCGGGCTTTACTTCGACCGTCGGCGCACAGGTTGCCGCGGGGCAACAAATCGCCAAAATGGGCTCGACCGGCCGTTCGACCGGCAGCCACCTGCATTTCGAAGTCCGTTTGAATGGCGTCGCGGTCAACCCGCGCCGCTTCCTGGAGGCCAAAGCCGATGTTCTCGAAGTCAAAGACGACGCCCGACAGCGAGTCGGTTCCGTCGCTGCCGCCCGTGGTGCCCGCTAAGATGGCGACCGGCGCGCGTCACACGACCTTTTCGATCCTCGGATCGGACGTCGTCGTCACCGGCAATGTGGCCGCCAGCGTCGACCTGCACGTCGACGGCAAGATCGAGGGCGACCTGAAATGCGCCAACCTCGTCCAGGGCGAGGCGAGCGAGATCAAGGGCTCGGTGGTCGCCGAGACCGCGAAGATCGCGGGCCTGCTCGACGGTGCGATCGAAGCGAAGACGCTGATCGTCCACGCGACCGCGCGGATCACAGGCGACGTGGTCTATGAAAACATCACGATCGAAAATGGCGGCAAGGTCGAAGGCAAGCTGAGCCACCGCCGCCACGGTGCCGCCGCGGCGAAAGCCCCGCCCCCGCTCGAGGTCGTCTCCAACTAAATCGATTCCGATGGGGCCGCGTCTGCGCAGCCTTCAATTCGTTCTCGCAACCTCGCGGGCGGACGCGCGTCCCGGCATGTCATAATGCCGCTGGACGACCACCTTGTTACGCCCGCCGCGCTTCGCATCATAAAGCGCCTCGTCGGCGAGCCGGTATAATTGCTGGAAATCGCACGCCGGCCGCACCTCGGCGACGCCGACGCTGGCGGTGACCAGCCGCTCGCCGACCGTCGCGCTGTGGTCGCACGCGGCGATCCCGCGCCGGATGCTTTCGGCGAAGCGGCCGAGGATGATCCCTTCCATCCCAATCGTCAGCAACCCGAACTCCTCGCCGCCGAGCCGGGCAACGGTACACATCGGCCCCTCCCAGCGCTCGATCCGCCGTGCGATACCGCACAGCACCACATCGCCCGCATCATGCCCATAGATATCGTTGATCGACTTGAAACGGTCGATGTCGACCAGCAGCAGCGCCGCGGGCAGATTGTCCGCGCGCGCGCGTTCGAGCAACGGCGTGACGCTTTCGACAAAACCGCGCCGATTTGGCAGCCCGGTCAGCGGGTCGCGCCGCGCGAGTTGCTGCGCCTGCGCTGCGGCGCTGCGCGCATGGTCGCGTTCGATGCGCAGATGGCCGAGCCGCCGCGTCGCCGCCGCCGCCAGCCAAAGCGCCTGCCAGGTCGCGGCAACCAGCACGAGCAGCTTCGATCCGCCGCCCCAGAAACCGTCCTCGACATCGACGACATGGATGGCGGCCAGCACCGCCATCGGCAGTCCCCACGCCGCGAGGAAATCGCGCGCTTCGACCGATCCGCGCCGCCATGCCCAGCCAAGATAGACGGTCACCGCCGCCAGATCGGCAAGGACGACCAGCCCCAGCGCGTCGCCCAAGAGCCCCAGGCTGCTGCCGCGTATCAGCGCCAACGGGATGCCGGCGAGCCCGACACCGAGCCCAAGGATGAGCGTGCCGGCGCGAAGCCACTTCGGCACCCGTCCGCGGTCGACCGCCGTCGCCGCGCTGACCGTCGCGAGCGCGATGGCAAGGCAGGAAAGGAAGGTGCAGATTTGCGTCGTCACCGTCCCGGCCAATCCGGGCACGAGCGCAAGGTGGATCTGCGACCAGAGCGCGCCCCACAGCAGCATCGTGCCCGACCATGCCGCCTGCCACGCCAGATATTGGCGGCGCACCGCAAAGGCGAGCGACAGGCTGTAGATACAGCTGATGAGCAGCAGCGTGAGCGCCGCACCGATCGCGGCCGCCATGCCCGCCGACTGCATCGCCGCCTCGGCTTTCGGGATGAGCCGCGCGTGGATGAACTGGTGGCCGGACAGGCGATCGAAGCGCATTGTCACCGCGGTCAACGCCGCGCCGCCATCGGGCGCTTCGAACAGGATCTGCCCGCCGGTGCGCCAATGCGCTCCATAATCGCCTGCCCGCACCTGCTGCCAGCGCGTCGTGCCGTCGGCGTAGGAAAAGGCGACGGCGAGTCGGTCGAAACGCGACTGATGGACCATCAGGGTGACATCGCCGCGCCGGGCGCCCGGCCCCTCAAGCGGCGCGCGCAGCCAGAGGCTGCCCTGCTGATAATCCGCGGGCGATCCGCTGCACGAAAAGCGAAGCGTGGGCAGGCTGCTATCGCGCCCCGCGACACCGGTCTGCGCATGGCAAAGGTCGCGATCGACGTCGAGCGTCCCCGCCGCTGCCGGTGCCGCCCACATCGCGAGCACGAGGACGGCAAAGCCAAGCCCCAGCCGGCCGCACAGGTGCGCCAGAAGATGTGCCGCCGCGATCATCCCTACCCCATCGCATCAATATGTTCGGAAATGTTTACCACCATCGGGAGGGTCGCGCGAATCTAAGGCCGGCCGACGCGCATCCGGACCGCGATCCGATCGCCGAGGCCCACGGCTTCGGACCGCTGGACCGCGACCTTGATCGGCAGCAGATAGGTGCCGTCGCGCGGGAAAAGCGACGTTGCGAACGCCGTCTCTCCCACGGCGGCGACCACGGGCACGACACCCCAGCCATAGCTCTCTGTCATCGCGGCGTAGCGGACGGCACCGACATGCTCGCCCGGAACCGGCGCAAAAAGAAAGGGCGCCGGGCCGCGCCATTCGATGATCTCCGCCTCGAAAACGAACTCCTCCATCAGTTCTTCGGTGCCTGCCGCCGATAGCTGAGCGCTTCGGCGATATGGATGCGCCCAACAGCGTCGCTGCCCGCCAGATCGGCGATCGTCCGCGCGACGCGCAATATCCGCGTATAGCCGCGCGCCGACAGCCGCATCGCCTCGGCCGCCTGCGCCAGCAGTTTGCGCCCCGCTTCGTCGGGGGTCGCGACCGCTTCGAGCAGCTCGCCGTCGATCTCCGCATTGGTCCGCGCCTTGTGCGTCGCATAACGTGCGGTCTGCGCGGCGCGCGCCGCCGCGACGCGCGCCGCGACCTCGGCGCTGCCCTCGGCGGGCGGCGGCAGGACGAGGTCGGCGGCGCTCACCGCCTGCACCTCGACATGCAGGTCGATGCGGTCGAGCAGCGGCCCCGACAGCTTCGCCTGATAATCGGCGGCGCAGCGCGGCGCGCGGCTGCACGCGAGCGCGGGGTCGCCGAGATGGCCGCAGCGGCACGGGTTCATCGCCGCGACGAGCTGCACACGCGCCGGGAAGGTGACATGCGCATTGGCCCGCGCGACGCTGACCTCGCCCGTTTCGAGCGGCTGGCGCAGCGAATCGAGCACCCCGCGCTGGAATTCCGGCAATTCGTCGAGGAACAGCACGCCCAGATGCGCGAGGCTGACCTCGCCCGGCCGCACGCGCAGTCCGCCGCCGACGAGCGCGGGCATCGATGCCGAATGATGCGGGCTGCGAAACGGCCGCGCGCGGATCAGGCGTCCGCCCTCGAGGTTCCCCGCGACCGACGCGATCATCGACACTTCGAGCGCCTCGGCGGGGGTGAGATCGGGCAGGATGCCGGGCATGCATGCCGCCATCAGCGACTTGCCCGCACCCGGCGGACCCGACATCATCAGATTGTGCGCGCCGGCGGCGGCGATTTCGAGCGCGCGTTTGGCGGTCTCCTGACCCTTCACCTGGCGGAGGTCGGCGGAGCGCACCGGCATCTCGACCTCGCCCGGCACCGGCGGCGCGAGCAGCGCATGGCCCCTGAAATGGTTGAGCAGCGACAGGAGGTCGGGCGCGCCGATCACTTCGACATTGCCCGCCCACGCCGCCTCGGGCCCCTGCGCCGCCGGGCAGATCAGCCCGAGCCCGGCGCTGCCCGCGTGGATCGCGGCGAGCAGCACGCCGGGCGACGCCGCAACGCGCCCGTCGAGCCCGAGCTCGCCGACGACCACGTAGGAGGCGAGCGTCTCGGCATCGATCACCCCCATCGCGCCGAGCAGCGCGAGCGCGATCGGCAGGTCGTAGTGCGAGCCTTCTTTCGGCAGGTCGGCGGGTGACAGGTTGACGGTGATGACCTTGGGCGGAAGCGACAGGCCGATCGCGGCGATCGCGGCGCGGACGCGCTCGCGGCTTTCGCCGACCGCCTTGTCGGGCAGGCCGACGACGACGAAGCGCGGGACGCCGGGGGTGATCTGGCACTGCACCTCGACCCCGCGCGCGTCGATGCCGAGATAGGCAGTGGTTGAAACGACTGCGACCATATTCCCCCCGGAACAGCACCGATGTGCCCCCTTTGTTCCGACGCCCTGTTTAGGCGAAGTGGCGGGAAGGTCGAGTCTTTTCGCAACTTTCCGATCATCGCGCACATCGCCGAGGTCTATGCCGATTTGACAACATACCAACTAGTCGGTATGTCGATTCGCATGACGACGAATCACCCGCCCTCGATCCCCGCAGCCGCCGCCCGCGACGTCCCCCCGGCGGGCGGCGGCACCCCTGCGGTCCGCGCGCCGCGCGGCAGCGCGCGCGCCAAGCTGATCGCCGCGGCGCATGCCACGGTGCGCAAGCAGGGCTATGCGGCGACGACGGTCGACCAGATCTGCGCGGCGGCGGGGGTGACCAAGGGTGCCTTCTTCCATCACTTCGCGTCGAAGGAGGAGCTGGCGGTCGCCGCGGCCGAGGGCTGGACCGAACGCGCGCGGCCGATGTTCGAGCTGGCACCGCATGTCAGCCTCGAGGACCCGCTCGATCGGCTGCTCGGCCATATCGATTTCCGCCTGTCGATGCTCGACGGCCCCACCGAAGATTATACCTGCTTCGTCGGCACGATGGTGCAGGAAGCCTATGCGACGAACGACCGCATCCGCGCCGCTTGCGAGGCAAGCATCAACGCCTATTGCCAGGCGCTCGCGCCCGACATCCAGGCGGCGATGGACGTTTATAACGTGCCCGAGGATATCACCGCGATCGGCCTGGCCCAGCATGTCCAGTCGGTGCTGCAGGGCGCTTTCGTCCTGGCGAAAACGACGAACGATCCGGCGATTGCGCGCGGCACCGTCACCCATTTGAAGCGTTATGTCCGGATGCTGTTCGGCGCCGGCGGCACGCCATGATGCGACAGGTAATTGCCGCCGCGCACCGCGCACGCTGACTTCAACAATCACCACCCCCCAAAGGAGAGAGTAATGCCCCAGATGATTTTCGTGAACCTGCCGGTCACCGACCTCGACAAGTCGAAAACCTTTTACGAAGCGATCGGCGCGGCGAACAACCCCGCCTTCACCGACGAAACCGCCGCGTGCATGGTCGTCGAAGAGGGTTCGATCCACGTCATGCTGCTGACCCACGCGAAATGGGCGACCTTCACGTCGAAGAAAATCCCCGACGCGCACACGACCGCACAGGTCCTGCTCTGCGTGTCGGCCGACAGCCGCGACGCGGTCGACGGACAGGTCGACAAGGCGGTCAAGGCGGGCGGCAAGGCCGACCCGACCCCGACGCAGGATTTCGGCTTCATGTACGGCCGCAGCTACGAAGATCCCGACGGCCATATCTGGGAAGTGATGTGGATGGACCCGACCGCGATCCCCGCCGGCGAGCCCGCCGAAGCATCGGCCTGACATAAAGCATAAGGGAGGAGGAAGAGGATGACCGATACGACCCCCGCCAAGGGCCAGTTGATCGCCGGCCGCGTTTTGAGCGGCCTTGTGATCCTCTTCCTGCTCTTCGACGCCGGGCTCAAGCTGGTGTCGCCCGAGACCGCGATCAAATATAGCCCGCCCGATCTGGGATGGCCGCTTGAGGTCGGCACGATGTATCTGCTCGGCACGCTGCTGCTGATCCCGACGCTCCTGTATATCTGGCCGCGCACCGCGATCCTCGGTGCGATCCTGATCACCGGCTATCTCGGCGGCGCGATCGGCACGCATGTGCGCATCGACAGCCCGCTGTTCAGCCACAGCCTGTTCGGCGTCTATCTTGGCCTGATGCTGTGGGGCGGCCTGTGGCTGCGCGACCCGCGCCTCCGCGCGCTGATCCCGCTCAGGGCAGGAGCGAGCGCATGAGCTTTCAGGCCTATATCGACAATGTCGAAACCAAGACCGGCAAATCGGCCGGCGCGCTGAAGACCATCGCGATCGACAAAGGCCTCGCCGACGAAAACGGCCTCGCCCCGGGTATCAAGGCCGGTGCGATCATCGACTGGCTGAAGGCCGATTACGACCTCGGCCACGGCCACGCGATGTCGATCGTCGCCTGGATCAAAGGCAAACGCTCCTAGCCTCCGTCTTTAGAATAAGAGGAATAGTCGAATGACAAACCACTCCTCCAGTTGGAGCCTCGTGCCCGTCTTCGCGCTGCTCGCCGCCGCGGCCCTGCCGCAGCCGGCGCACGCCGCGCCGCCCGCCGCCGCCCCAGAAACCGCCAAAGCCGCGGCACCGGTAACGGTCAAGAATGGCGACGCCGATGTGAATGGCACGCGCATCCATTACCAGCTGCACGGCGATCTCGCGTCGGGCAAGACCCCGCTTCTCGTGCTCCACGGCGCGTTCATGTTCTCCGAAGCGATGAAGCCGCTGATCGATCCCCTGGCCGCGACGCGCCCGGTGATCGCGATCGATGCGCGCGGCCATGGCCGGTCGGGCGGGGTCGACGGCAAGCTCAGCTATGACCTGATGGCCGACGACGCCGCCGCCGTGCTCGCAAAGCTCGGGGTGAAACAGGCCGACGTGCTCGGCTATTCGATGGGCGCATCGACCGCGATCGCGCTGGCGGTCCGCCACCCCGGACGGGTTGGCAAACAGGTCATCCTGTCGGGAACCTCGCGGCTCGACGGCTGGTATCCCGAAGTGCTCGCCGGTATCGCGCAGATCACCCCCGAGACCTTCGCCGGCAGCCCGATCGAAACGGGTTACAAGAGCCTGTCGCCGACGCCCGACAAATTTCCGAAACTGGTCGAGAATATCAAGACGCTCGACGCCACGCCCTTCGCCTATTCCGACGAACAGCTTCGCGCGATCCCCGGCAAGACGATGGTGATCATCGGCGACGCCGACGGCGTCACGCTCGATCATGCGATCGCGCTGTTCAAGCTGCGCGGCGGCGGCGACATCGCGGCGGCGACCCAGGGTTTCATGACCGAAGCACCGAAGGCGCGGCTCGCGATCCTGCCCGCGACATCGCACATCGGGATCATGAGCGAGGTGCCGGCGATCGTCGCGACGGTCGTGCCCTTCCTCGACGACGCCAAGCCGCCGATGCCGACCTTCTGACCCCAACAACAAGACAAAAAGAGAGGAACGATCATGTCCGTCAACCCGAACGCCAAGCTCGAGATCACCGCCTTCGACTGGGTGCCCGATTTCGCCCGCGGCTATGTCCGCGACCTGCGCCCGCGCTGGGCGTGCGAGGAAATCGGGCTCGATTATGCCGAGCATCTGATCAGCGCGATCAACCGCCCCGCCGACCATTTCCTGTTCCAGCCCTGGGGGCAGGTGCCGGTGCTCAACGACGGCGGCATCCGCCTGTTCGAAAGCGGCGCGATCCTGCTCCACCTCGCCGAGAAGGACGAACGGCTGATGCCCCGCGACAGCCAAGCGCGCGCCAACACGCTCGCCTGGCTGTTCGCCGCCTATAACAGCGTCGAGCCGATGCTGTTCGAACTCGGCAATGTCGACATTTTCTCGACCGACGAGGAATGGGCGAAGCTGCGCCGGCCGAGCCTGATCGAATTCATCCAGGGCCGGCTCGGCCGCCTCAACGACGCGATCGGCGACAAACAATATGTCGCGGGCGACTTCACCGTCGCCGACATCGCGATGGCGACCGTGCTGCGCGAAGGTGTCGAGGCCGGACTGATCGCCGAACAACCGCGGCTGCAGGCCTATCTCGACCGCTGCCTCGCCCGGCCAGCATTCCAGCGTGCGATGGACGCACAGCTCGAAGCCTTCAGCGAAGAAGCGGGCCCACCCGCCGTCTGAAGTTCCACTCCCACCCCCCTAAGGAGAGATAAGATGACCTATGTAGAAGGATTTGTGGTCGCGGTGCCGACCGCCAACAAGGAAGCCTATCGCAAGCATGCCGCCGATGCGGCGCCGCTGTTCAAGGAATTCGGCGTCGCGCGCATGGTCGAATGCTGGGGCGACGATGTCCCCGACGGCAAGGTCAACGACTTCAAGGGCGCCGTGCAGGCGAAGCCCGACGAGACGGTCGTTTTCAGCTGGTTCGAATATCCCGACAAGGCGACGCGCGATGCCGCGAACCAAAAGATGATGAGCGACCCGCGCATGGCGCAAATGGGCGGCGAGATGCCGTTCGACGGCAAGCGCATGATCATCGGCGGATTCGACTCGATCGTCGATGACGCCAAGGGAGGCGACGGCAAGACCGGTTATGCCGACGGCTATATCGTGCCCGTCCCCGACGCCAACAAGGAAGCCTATCGCGAGCTGGCGCAGAAGATGTCGGGCGTCTTCATCGACTATGGCGCGACGCGCGTGGTCGAGGCGTGGGCGGACGATGTCCCCGACGGCAAGGTCACCGACTATGCGCGGGCGGCGCACAAGAAGGACGACGAAAGCGTCGTCTACAGCTGGGTCGAATGGCCGAGCAAGGAAGCGCGCACCCAGGGCTGGGAAAAGATGATGGCCGACGAGCGGATGAAGGCCAGTTCCGAGAACACGCCGTTCGATGGCGCGCGCATGATCTATGGCGGCTTTGCGCCGATCGTCGAGGCGTGATCGCAGCTGCTCCTCCCTGTGGCGCAGCGATGGGGAGGGGGACCGCCGCGAAGCGGTGGTGGAGGGGCCGCAACGCTGCGCCATTGGCCCCTCCGTCAGCGCTGCGCGCTGCCACCTCCCCACCGCTGCGCGACAGGGAGGATCGAGAAGAGGATCCCGAACGATGATAAAACTTTACGGAACGCCCCCCACCCGCGCGCTGCGTGCGATGTGGCTCCTGAACGAACTCGATCTCGCGCACGAAATCGTCTCGATCGACCTCGGCGCCGGCGAGCAGCTGACGCCCGAGTTTCTGGCGCTCAATCCGGCCGCGAAGCTGCCGGTGTTGGTCGACGGCGACCTGGTGGTAAGCGAATCGGCGGCGATCCAGCTCTATCTGGCCGATAAATATGGCGGCCGCTTTCCCGGCGGCGGGCTGATCCCCGCTACACCCGAAGATCGCGGCCAAATGTATCGCTGGCTGTTTTTCCTGATGACCGAAATCGAAGCGCCGCTGTGGCGGATCGCGTTGCACAGCTTCCTCTATGCACCCGACGAGCAATCGGCCGCGGAAATTGCGCTGGCGAGGCGCGATTGCAAACGGATGATCGCAATATTCGAACAGCATATGCAGGGGCGCGACTTTGTCGTCGGCGAGCAGGTGACGGTGGCCGATTTCAATGCCGCCTACACGCTCGATTGGGCCAAGCTGGAAGACATGCTGGACGATGCCCCCGCGCTCAGCGCCTATCTGAACTCGATGTACGCGCGGCCCAAGGCGCCGGTGACCATCGCCAAGGCGATGGCGGAGCTGGACGCATGACCCGCGGCGAGCCCGGCATGACGCGCACCGCCTCGTGCCCGTGCGGCGCGGTGCGGCTGGAACTCAGCGGCGAGCCGATCATGGCGGCGACCTGCTATTGCCATAGCTGCCAGGAGGCGGGCCGGAGCTTCGCCGCGCTTCCGGGCGCGCCGGAAGTCGTCGGCGCCGACGGCGGGACGCCCTATGTGCTGATGCGCAAGGACCGGCTGCAATGGTTGTCGGGATCGGACCAGCTGGACGAGCATCGGCTGAAGCCCGATTCGCCGACGCGGCGGTTCGTCGCGCGCTGCTGCAACGCGCCGATCGCGCTCGAATTCACCAAGGGGCATTGGCTGAGCGTCTATTCGGGACGCATAGCCGAGGCCGAGCGCCCGGCGGCCGAGATGCGGACGATCGTCGGCGACCGGCCCGACGGGGTCGAGCTGCCGGACGACATCCCCAATTACCGGACCCCGACGGGCAAGTTCATGTGGCGGCTGCTGAAGGCGTGGGCCGCGATGGGTTTCCGCGCCCCGCCGATCGAAGCGACGAAAGGATATGCAGGATGAGCAAAACCATCGAACGCACCGAGATGCGCAGCATAACCAGCCCGGGTTTCGCGATGCAGGTCGACAAGGCCAAATATGACGCAATGAAGGACGCGCTGCTCGCGGCGGTGCCGAAGGGTAAACCCGGGCTGACAGTCGCGGAGGTCAAGGCCGGCGTGCTGCCGCTGCTGCCCGAGGCGCTGTTTCCCGGCGGCGCCAAGGCGGGCTGGTGGCTGAAGGGCGTTCAGCTCGATCTTGAGGCGCGTGGGCTGATCGCACGCGAAAATGTGAAGCCGCTGCGGCTGCACCGGCTATAAGCGAACCCAGAAGGAAGCAGGCCATGCAACATCTGTCCTTCCCGAACGAGAGCGAAGCCTATCGCGCCGCGCGCGCCGAGCTGCTCGCCGACGAAATCGCGCTGCGCCGCCAGATCGAGGCGGTCGCCGCCAAGCGGCGCGCGCTGCCGCCGGGCGGCGCGGTGCCCGAGGATTATAGCTTCGAACGCATCGGCGAATATGAGCGTCCCGAGCAGGTGAAGCTGTCCGAGCTGTTCGAGGGCAAGCCGAGCATCATCCTGCAAAGCTTCATGTTCGGGCCCGAGCGCGACAAGCCGTGCAACGGGTGCACGCATATGCTCGACGCGATCGACGGCAGCGCGCGTCATGTCGGGCAGCGCGCGCCGCTCTACATCGTCGCCAAGTCGCCGATCGCGCGGCTCGAAGCCTGGGCGAAGGAGCGGCGCTGGCCGCACCTTGCCTTCCTGTCCGACGTCGATGGACGCTATTCGGCCGATTATTTCGGCGACACGTCGAAGCTGACCGACGCCAAGCGCGCCGAGCATGGCCTGAAGCCCGGCGAGAATTGGGACGAGACGATCTTCAACGTGTTCTGCAAGGATGGCACGGACGTCCGCCACGTCTGGGCGAGCGAGATGGCTTATGCGCCCGAGGATCCCGGCCAGCACCACCGCGCGGGCGACCTTGTCGATCCGCTCTGGGGTCTGCTCGACATGACGCCCGAGGGACGCGGCGACTGGTTTCCCAGCCTGACCTATTGAGACCAAGGAAAGAGGAGAGAGACGATGGCATCCAATTTCATCTGGTACGAGCTGATGACCCCCGACCCCGCGGGCGCGGCATCCTTTTACGGCGCCGTCGTCGGCTGGACGATCGCGGCGCAGAACGACGCCGCGGCCGGCGGCGTCGATTATCGCATGATCGGGCGCAGCGACGGCGGCAACGCGGGCGGGGTGCTCGCGCTGGGCGCCGATATGCTCGCGGGCGGCGCACGCCCCGGCTGGCTCGGCTATCTCGAGGTCGCCGACGTCGATGCCGCTATCGATGCGATCAAGGCCGATGGCGGCGCGGTGCATATGCCCGCGACCGACCTCCCCGTCGGGCGCATCGCGATGGTCAGCGACCCGCAGGGCGCGCATTTCTATATCATGGACCCGATCCCGCCCGAGAATGCCGTACCGGGGGAAGGCGGCGTGTTTTCGGTCACCGAAGCGCAGCATGTCCGCTGGAACGAACTCGCGACCAGCGACCCCGATGCCGCGATCGCCTTCTATAAAAAGCATTTCGGCTGGGGGCAGGAGGGCGAGATGGATATGGGTCCACTCGGCGCCTACCGCTTCGTCCAGCGCGGCGACGTGATGATCGGCGCGGTGATGCCTTTGATGGAGGGCTATCCGGTGCCCGTGTGGAATTTCTACATCGGCGTCGACGACATCGACCGCGCGCACGCCGCGGTGACCGCGAACGGCGGCACGATCACCAGCGAACCGATGGAAATCCCCGGCGGCGAATATGCGATGAACGCGATCGACCCGCAGGGCGCGCCCGTCGGCTTCGTCGGTCCGCGCAAATAAGCAAAGGAGAGAGAGGATGGAAAACCAGGGCCCGACGACGGGACTCACCCCGCATATCGCCATCGCCGACAAGCGCGCGAGCGAGGCGATCGATTTCTACATCAAGGCGTTCGGCGCGACCGAGAATATGCGCATGCCCGCCGACGATGGCGTGCGGCTGATGCACGCGCATCTGACGATCAACGGCGCGTCGCTGATGATGCACGACGAATTTCCCGAATATGTCAGCGAACCCTCGGGCAAGCCCGATGGCGTGACCTTGCACCTGCACGTCGACGACGCCGACGCCTGGTTCGACCGCGCGGTCGCCGCCGGCGCGACGGTGGTGATGCCGCTCGACAATATGTTCTGGGGGGACCGTTACGGCCAAATCAAGGATCCGTTCGGCCATCAATGGTCGATCGGCGCGCCGATCAAAGGAGAGTGAAAATGACGAACCAACCGACAAGCCAGCCCGTGACCCTCTGCCTCTGGTACGACAAGGACGCCGAGGAAGCCGCGAACTTCTATGCCGCGACCTTCCCCGACAGCAAGGTCGGGTCGGTCCACAAGGCGCCGGGCGACAATCCGAGCGGCAAGGAGGGCGACGTGCTGACGGTCGACTTTACCGTTCTCGGCATATCGTGCGTCGGGCTCAACGGCGGCCCCGCCTTCAAGCATAGCGAGGCCTTTTCCTTTCAGGTCCACACCGACACGCAGGAGGAAACCGACCGGCTGTGGAACGCGATCGTCGGCAATGGCGGACAGGAAAGCATGTGCGGCTGGTGCAAGGACAAATGGGGCCTGAGCTGGCAGATCACTCCGCGCGCGCTGACCGACGCGGCGATGGGGGGCGACCCCGCGGCCGCCAAACGCGCTTTCGAGGCGATGATGACGATGAAGAAGATCGATATCGCGAAGATCGAGGCCGCGGTGCGGGGCGAAGCCGTTGACGCGGCGTAGTCCGGCGCTCTTCGCCTGGCTGCTCTGCGGCACGCTCGACATCGTCTATGCGGCGGTGTCGAGCGTCGTGCAGGGGGGCACCGTCTCCTCGATGCTCCACGCCGTCGCGAGCGGGCCGTTCGGCGACGCCGCACGCGGCTGGGGCATCGGCGGCGACATCGCGGGGCTTGGCGTCCATTATGCGATCATGGGCGCGATGGTCGCTACGTGGTTCTTTGTCGCGCGGCGCTGGACCGCGCTGACCGTATGGCCATGGTGGCTCACCGGCACGCTCTACGGGCTGCTGCTCTATGTCATCATGAACGGGATCGTTCTGCCGCTGCGCTTCGGCGTGCCCTTCCCGCCGACCGACCTCGTCAAGGGCGCGGTCGCGCTCTTCCCGCATATTTTCTTCGTCGGCTGGCCGCTCGCCTGGCTGACGCGCCAGGATAAGAATTGATGCTGATCTATTATGGCCACCCCTTCTCCTCCTACACCTGGAAAGTGCTGATCGCGCTGTACGAGAAGGGGATCGAATTCGACTATCGCTCGGTCGACCCGGCGTTCCCGGACCATATGCCCGAGCTGAAAGCGCACTGGCCGGTCGGGCAGTTTCCGCTGCTCGTCCACGACGGCATTCCCTATTTCGAATCGTCGATCATCATCGAATATCTCGACCGGCTGGTGCCCGAACCGCGCCTGATCCCGCAGGATTTCGATGCGGCGCTGAAAGTCCGGCTGTTCGACCGCGTCTTCGACAATCATGTCATGGGCCGGATGCAGGCGGTCGTCGCCGACGCGATCCGCGGGCCCGAAAATCACGTGCCGATGATCGTCGAGCAGTCGAAGGCCGCGCTCGATACCATCTATGGCTGGCTCGACAAGGAGCTGGCGGGCGGCGGCTGGGCGACGCCCCATGGCTTCACCATGGCCGATTGTGCTGCGGCGCCTTCGCTCTTCTACGCCGACTGGGTTCATCGAATCCCGGACACATACGAGAATCTGCGCGCCTATCGCGCGCGGCTGCTCGCGCATCCGACGATTTCGCGCTGCGTCGAGGAAGCGCGGCCCTATCGTCCCTATTTCCCGCTCGGCGCCCCCGACCGCGATTGAGGAAGCCAATGGCGGTCGAGCTCAATCACACGATCATCTGGTGCCGCGACACGCGCGCGTCATCGGCCTTCCTGGCCGAAATGTTCGCGCTCGACCCGCCCGAACCCTTCCTCCATTTCATGGTCGTCCGGCTCGCGAATCATGTGTCGGTCGATTTCATGCAAAAGGACGGACCGGTCGCGCCGCAGCATTATGCCTTTCTGGTCAGCGAAGCCGAGTTCGATGGCGTGATCGACCGGCTCGCGGCGCGCGGGCTCGACTATTGGGCCGACCCGGCGCGCACCCGGCCGGGCGAGATCAATCGCCATTTCGGCGGGCGCGGCGTCTATTTCGCCGATCCCGACGGCCATTTGCTCGAAGCGATCACGACACCCTATGGCACCGAAAGCGAGCTGTAGCGCGATTGTCCCGGATCGCGGTTAACGGCGCGCTGACGCTGCCTGTTCGCCATTTGATAGGCGCGCACGCGCGAAGGCGGACGCATGGTTTCGCCGTCGGCCTTCGTCCGCACGCTCATCGTCGCCGCTTTGGCGGCGGTGCTCGCGTTCGCGCCGGCGCATGCGCAGCAGGTCGTGACGATCACCACCACGACGGTGACGTGGACTTATGACGATGCCGGCGTCGAAGACGACGCGGCGGCCGATAGCGATGAGGGTGTCATCGACGAAGGCGCCGCGCTGCTGGGTGACGAGGCGCTCGCCGAGGATGCCGATTTCGCGGCGGCGCGCCGCTACGCCCCCGCCGCCACGCTCGCGACACTCGGGCATGCCAAGGCGCGTTTCGGTCCCTTTTCGGTGATCGACGGCGCGACCGTCCGGATGGCGGGCGACGTCACTTCGGCCACCCCGCGCCAGTTCGCGGCGATGCTCGCGGCCTATCCCGGTCTCAAGCGGCTTGAGATGCTCGACTGCCCCGGCAGCCTCGACGAGGAAGCGAATTTGATCCTCGCGCGCGCAATCCGCCGCGCGGGCATGGAGACCGTCGTGCCGGCGGGCGGCTCGATCCGCTCGGGCGCGGTCGAACTGTGGCTCGCCGGCGTCACCCGCCGCGCCGCGCCCGACGCCGAATTCGGCGTCCACAGCTGGGCCGACGAATATGGGCGCGAGGCGAACGACTATCCGGCGAACGACCCGGTCCACGCCGAATATCTGGGCTATTACCGCGAAATGGGGCTGAACGACGCGAAGGCGCGCGCCTTTTACGCGCTGACCAACAGCACCCCGTTCGACGACGTCCGCTATCTGACGCGCGACGATATGGCGCGCTTCGTCACGCTCAACTGACGCGGCGCCGCTTCGCGGCTGCTTTAGCCTTGCAACACGCCGCAGCCTCCCCACATCGCCCCCATGGCGAAACGCAGCCTTTACCAGCGATTGCGATCGAACCCGCGGGTGCGGACGGCGCTGTTCGTGCTTGGCGTCCTGCTGATGATCGCCGCGCCCTTGCTCGGTCCGCTGCCGGGGCCGGGCTTTGTCATCCTGTTTCCCGCGGGATTGATGCTGGCTTTGCAGAACAGCGAGTGGGCGAAGCGCGTCTATGTCCGCTTCAAGCGGCGCCACCCGCGCTATGCCGGCTGGACCGACCGGTTGATGCGGCGTACCAGCGCGGCGCGGCGGCGCGAACGCGAAGCGCTGGCGGCAGCCGATGGCGAAACGACCGAAAACCGCGCCAATGGCGATTGACTTTGCGCCGACTCTCGCTTATCCGCGCCTCCATCAGTGGCCGCCCACGTTTGGCGGCCCTTTTCTGTTAAAGCCTTTGACGAGAATTAGGGACAACCGCGATGAAGCGTACCTTTCAACCGAGCAACCTCGTGCGCGCCCGTCGCCACGGTTTCCGCGCCCGCAAGGCGACGGTTGGCGGCCGCAAGATTCTCGCCAACCGCCGCGCCCAGGGCCGCAAGAAGCTGTCAGCCTGATCGCTGACGCTTCTGCGCCAGTTCAGCTGGTGCGAACGCTTTCAAAACGCAGCGAATTTCTGGCCGCAAACCGTGGCCTTCGCTTTCCCATGCCCGGCTTTGTCCTGCTCGTCCGCCAGCGCGGCGACGGCGACAATTCGCTGGGCATCGGCTATACCGTCAGTAAGAAAGTCGGCAATTCGGTCACGCGCAACCGGATGAAGCGCCGGCTGCGCGAACTGTGCCGCGCCGCGCTTCCCGAATCGGGGATCGCCGGCGCCGACCATGTCCTGATCGGCCGGCCGGGCGGCAACGACATCGTCTTTGCCGAGCTTGGCGAGCATCTCGATTCGGCGCTGAAGCGCGCGGCGAAGAAGCTCGGGACGAAGCCGTCGTGATTGCCGCCCATCTCCTTTATCGTCACCCCGGACTTGATCCGGGGTCCCGCTCGGCGACGTTGAAAAGCGGGACCCCGGATCAAGTCCGGGGTGACGACGAAGAAAAAACATCATTCGCGCGTGAAGTTGCGCGGATTTCCGGGCTTTTCTCGTGATCGCCAAATTGCTCATCCTGATCGCGCGCGGCTGGCAAATCGGCCCGTCGCGCATCCTGCCGCCGACCTGCCGCTACGCGCCCTCGTGCAGCGAATATGCGATCGTCGCACTGCGGCGCCATGGTGCGATCAAGGGTGGCTGGCTGGCGACAAAGCGGCTATTGCGCTGCCATCCTTGGGGGGGACACGGGTACGACCCGGTCCCGTAATCGATTCCCGACATTCTTTAGAGACGAAGAGAGACCGAAGAGCGTGGACGACAAGCGTAACATGATCGCGGCAATTTTGTTGTCGGTGGCCATCCTGATCGGCTGGAATTTCGTCTCCGAGAAATTCTTCCCCACCCCCGACAAGCCCGATGTGACGACGACGGTCGCCGGGCCGGACGGCTCCGCGCCCGCCGCGGCGCCGGGCCAGCCCGCCGCGCTGCCCGCCCCCGGGGTGCCCGCTACGGCGGCGCCGCAAGCGATCCGCCCGATCGAAGCGGTGCTCGCCGACGGCAACCGCATTCCGATCGAAACTCCCGCGATCAAGGGGTCGATCAACCTCGTCGGCGCGCGCGTCGACGACATCACGCTCAGCAAATATCGCCAGACGATCAAAAAGGATTCGCCGCCGGTTCGCCTGTTTGCCCCCGCGGGCACCAAGGCCGCCTATTTCGCGAGCATCGGCTGGTCGGCGCAGGGCGTCGTCGTTCCGGGCCCGACCACGGTCTGGACCGCGACCGGGACCAAATTGACCCCGACGACGCCGGTCACGCTGAGCTGGGCGAATGGCGCCGGACAGACGTTCCGCATCGAATATAGCATCGACGATGATTATCTGATCACCGCGAAGCAGACGATCGCCAACACCGGCGCCGCGCCAGTCGCGGTGCGCAGCGGCACCTATATCGACCGCACCGGCAAGCCGACCGACCCGCACGAGCAGGACAGCTGGACGATCCATGTCGGCCCGACCGGCTATCTCGACGGCAAGTCGAACTTCACCAATTATGACGAACTCGAGGAGGCCGCGAACAACACGGTTTCCTACACCTCGGCAGGCTGGCTCGGCTTCACCGACAAATATTGGCTCGCCGCGGTCGTCCCCGCGAAGGGCGAAAAAGTCTCCGCCGCGTTCAATTCGCTGCCGGGCGGTGCCTATCGCGCCGCCTTTGCCCGCGACCTTGTCGAGGTCGCGCCGGGCAAGCAGATCACGACCACCAGCCGCGTCTTTGCCGGCGCCAAGGAAGTGAGCACGCTCTCGCACTATCAGGACGATCAGGGCATCACGCGCCTGTCGAACGCGATCGACTGGGGCTGGTTCGAATTTTTCGAGGTGCCGATCTTCAAGCTGCTCGACTGGCTGTTCAAGCAGGTCGGCAATTTCGGCGTCGCGATCATGGTGCTGACCTTGATCATCCGCGCGCTGATGTTCCCGATCGCGCAGCGCCAGTTCGGATCGATGGCGCAGATGCGCCTCGTGCAGCCGAAGATGAAGGCGCTGCAGGAACGCCATAAGGACGACAAGCCCAAGATGCAGCAGGAGCTGATGAAGCTCTATAAGGACGAGAAGATCAATCCGCTCGCCGGCTGCCTGCCGATCGTCATCCAGATCCCGATCTTCTATGCGCTGTACAAGGTGCTGATGCTGACGATCGAAATGCGGCACCAGCCGTTCATCCTGTGGATCAAGGATCTGTCGGCGCCCGATCCGCTGCACATCCTCAATCTGTTCGGGCTGCTGCCCTTCACCCCGCCGTCGATCCTCAGCATCGGCATTCTCGCGGTGATCCTGGGCATCACGATGTTCCTGCAGTTCCGTCTGAACCCGCAGGCGACCGACCCCGTGCAGCAGCAGGTGTTCAAGATCATGCCCTGGCTGTTCATGTTCATCATGGCGCCGTTCGCGGCGGGTCTGCTGCTCTACTGGATCACCAACAATATCCTGTCGATCGCGCAGCAGCAGTGGATGTACCGCAAGTTCCCGCAGCTGAAGGCGGCACCGGCGAAGTGAGCGACAACGAGGATCTTGACCCGGGGGCCGACCCCGAACGGGCGGAGCGCGCGCGCAAGCTGTTTTCGGGACCGATTGCGTTCCTGAAATCGGCGCCCGCGCTCCAGCATCTGCCACCGCCGAGCGTGCCCGAGATCGCGTTCGCGGGGCGCTCGAACGTCGGCAAATCGTCGCTGCTCAACGCGCTGACGAACCGCAACGGCCTCGCGCGCACCTCGGTGACGCCGGGGCGGACGCAGGAACTCAACTATTTCGACGTCGGCGAAGATCCGCTCATCTTCCGGCTCGTCGACATGCCCGGTTACGGCTTTGCCAAGGCGCCGAAGGATGTCGTCAAGAAATGGCGTTTCCTGATCAACGATTACCTGCGCGGCCGCGCGGTGCTGAAACGCACGCTCGTGCTGATCGACAGCCGCCACGGGATCAAGGACGTCGACCGCGACGTGCTCGAAATGCTCGACACCGCGGCGGTCAGCTATCGAATCGTGCTGACCAAGGCCGACAAGATCAAGGCGACCGAACTCGAAGCGGTGCAGGCCGCGACCGAGGCCGAGGCGCGCAAGCACCCCGCCGCGCACCCGCAAGTGATCGCGACGAGCAGCGAAAAGGGCATGGGGATCGCCGAGCTGCGTACCGCGGTGCTGGAGGCGGTCGAGTCCTAATTTCTCCTCTCCCCTTGCGGGAGAGGATGGTGCAGGTTGCGGACTTGTCCGCTACCGGAACCTGGAGAGGGGCGTGCGCACGCAACCGTTGACACCCCCTCTCCCAGCTACGACTAGGCAGCAAGCTGCTAAGTCTGCGCAACCCTCTCCCGCAAGGGGAGAGGGATTAAAGGAGACACCATGAAACTCTTCCTCGGCAACAAGGCATACTCCAGCTGGAGCCTGCGCGGCTGGCTCGCGGTCAAGCATAGCGGCCTGCCGTTCGAGGAAGTCACCGTCCCGCTTTACGACGAGGATTGGTCGAACCGCCGCGAGGGCGACGAGTTCGCGCCGTCGGGCGGCAAGGTGCCGATCCTGTGGGACGGCGACGATATCGTCGTGTGGGACAGCCTCGCGATCATCGACTATCTCAACGAAAAGACCGGCGGCACCAAAGGTTTCTGGCCCGACGACATGGCGGCGCGCGCGATGGCGCGCTCGATGGCGGCCGAAATGCATTCGAGCTTTGCCGCGCTCCGCCGCAACCACAGCATGAACATCCGGCGCATCTACCCCCCCGCCGAACTGCTCCCCGAAGTGCAGGCCGATGTCGTGCGCATCTTCCAGATCTGGGCCGAGGCCCGCGCGCGCTTCGGCGGCGACGGCGATTATCTTTTCGGCAAATGGTCGGCGGCCGACATCATGTTCGCGCCCGTCGTCACGCGCTTTATCACCTACTCGATCCCGCTGCCGCGCTTTGCCGCCGCTTATGCGCAGGCGGTGATCAGCCACCCATGCATGCAGGAATGGATCGGCGGCGCGCAGGCCGAGGACTGGATCATCGAGAAGTTCGAGGGGCCGGTCGAGGGCTGAGCCCAAGCTATCGCGGCGATGAACCGGCCGTTCAGGACATGACCATGTCGGCCTGCTATTCCGGGCCTATGCGATATCCTGTCACCGCGGCGCTGATCGCCTTTGCCCTGCTGTTCCCGGCCGCCAGCCCGGCGGCGGCGCAGCGCGGGGCGGACTGGGAGATCGGCCCGATCATTCGCGGCAAGAATTATTCGCAAGGCATGCCGCTGCGTCCGCAGCCGACCCGTACCGGGTGGCAATTCGACTTTCCCGTCGGCAGCGCCGCCGCCGGCCATGTCCATTATGTCACCTTCCGCCCCGGCCCGATCTCGCCGCAAGCCCGCATCGCCGTGCGCTACCGCGTCGATGCACAGGCCGGCACGCGCTTCGTGCCGCAGGAAAGCCCCGATGTTCCCGCCACCGTGTCGCTCTATTTCCAGCGGCGCGGCGACAATTGGAGCGCGAAGGGCCGCTACGAAGATTTTCGCTGGTACGCCCCCGCCGCCACGGTGCGCGAAATCGCGCCGGGCGAACATGAAATCAGCGTGGGGCTCGACGATCCGAACTGGATTTCCGTCCTGGGCCGAACCGCCGGATCGAAGCCGGGCGCGATCGAGGCCGCACTCGCCGATATCGACCGCATCGGGCTGGTCTTCGGATCGCCGGCGGCGCGCGGTCACGGCGTCTATGCGACCGCACCCGCCCGCTTCACACTGCTGAGCTACCGAATTCTCTAGGGAATCCGCGACGTCGGATAGGGTGTCCCGTCCTTGTGAAAATAGCCGTCGGGCGTGAAAAGCATGTCGATGTCCGAATAGCCGCCGCCGGTGTCATATTTCTTGCCGCCCCCCAAGGCGACGAAGACGCAGTCGGCGCCCGATTCGTTGACGAGGTGATGGCCGTTGGTGCTGCCCTTCGGCCACACCGCGATGTCGCCGGGCCGCATCGGCCAGCGTCCGTCATCTTCGATCAGCACCGCCTCGCCCGAAATCATCACGAGCATCTCGTCCTCGCCGTCGTGCCAGTGACGCTGCGACGACCAGGCACCGGGTTTGAGCACGACATGGCTCGCGGCGAAGTCGCTGAGCCCCGTCGGCGGCGCGAGGCGGCGGTACCAGCGGCCCTGCACAGGCGCATCGTAAGGCGCGGGATAGCCCGTCGTGTTGGTTTGCGGGATCGTATCGAGATCGAGCTTGGGCATGGCAGTCCTCGTAGCTTTGTTCCCACTTTGTTTCGCACAAAGGCCGCGCGATGCAAAGCCTCGACTTGCGGCCGCGCGAGGGAGTAAGGGAGCGGCATGAGCATCACCGTCGATCCCGTAGAGCTTGCCAAGGCGCTGATCGCCGCGCCGAGCGTCACCCCCGCCATGGGCGCCGTGTTCGACACGCTGGAGGCGGCGCTGACCCCGCTCGGCTTCACCGTCGAGCGGTTCATCGACGGGATCGAACCCGACGGACCGGTCGAGAATCTGCTCGCGGTGCGGACGGGCAAGGGTCCCAAGCATTTCGGCTTTGCGGGACACCTCGACGTCGTGCCGCCGGGTATCGGCTGGACCGGCGATGCCTTTGCTCCCGAAGTGCGCGGCGATCTGCTCTACGGCCGCGGCGCGGTCGACATGAAGGGCTCGATCGCCGCCTTTGTCGCTGCGGCGGCCGCGACGCCGGTCGAGGCGGGCACGATCAGCCTGATCATCACCGGCGACGAGGAAGGCCCGGCGATCTTTGGCACGCGCGCGCTGATGGAGCATATGGACGCGCGCGGCGTCCGCCCCGACATGATCGTCGTCGGCGAGCCCACGTCGGTGAACCGGCTCGGCGACATGGTGAAGATCGGCCGGCGCGGCTCGGTCAATATCTGGATCGACGTGCCGGGAACGCAGGGCCATGTCGCCTACCCGCACCTCGCCGACAATCCGATCCCCAAGCTGGTCAAGATTTTGGCCGCGATCGATGCGGTCGTGCTAGACAGCGGCAACGACTGGTTCCAGCCGTCGAACATCGAATTCACCGATATCGAGGTCGGAAATGGCGCAACCAACGTCATCCCCGCGTCGGCACGCGCCCGCCTGTCGATCCGTTTCAACGACCAGCATAAGGGCGCCGACCTCGTCGCGATGATCGAGCGCATCGCGCACGACGTCGAACCGAATGCGAAAATACTGGGCAAGATTTCGGGTGAAGCCTTCCTCACCCCGCCGGGCGACCTGTCCGAACTGGTCGCCGAGGCGATCCATGCCGAAACCGATGTGCGCCCCGAAATGTCGACAACCGGCGGCACCTCGGACGCACGCTTCCTCCACGCGCTCTGCCCGGTGGTCGAGTTCGGGCTGACCAATGCCACGATGCACAAGCTCGACGAAGCCGTCGCGGTCGAGGATCTGCACACGCTCACCGCCATCTATCGCGGCATATTGATGCGCGCTTTCGTCTAATCTTCGCGGGCGCGCCGCAGGATGACATAGACCGCGCCCGCGCCGCCGTGGCTGATATGCGCGGGGCGGAGCGCGACGATCTGGTCGGCGTAGGGCGAATAGGCCAGCCAGTCGGGCAGTGAAGCACGGATCGCGCCGCGCGGGCGCGGATCGCCGTGCATCTGCGGCAGGCGGTCGGCCCCCGGACGCAAACGTCCCGCCACCACCAGCAGCACGCGCGCGCCGCGCATCAGCCCGCGCCCGATCGCCTCGTCGAGCAAAGCCTGCGCCGAGGCGAGTGTATGGCCGTGGAGGTCGATGCTGAGATCGGGGCGGACGAGCCCCTTGCGCAAGCGGCGGTCCCAATGGCCGTCGAGCGTCGCCGCCTGGTGCGTACGGCGCGGCGGCGGCAGTTTCTTCGCGGGTCGCGGCGCGGCGGCGGGCACCGCGACGCCGCGCGGGGTGGGTTTCGGCGGCTTCACGGTCGGCGGCGCCACGGGCGCGGACGGCGCCTTCGCCTTGGCGAGCGGCTTTACCGTCGCCGCGACCTTTTTCCACAGCGCGCTTTCTTCGGGGGCGAGGCGCCGCGGCACATCAAGGCGCCGGGATCAGCCGTGCGATGCTGGCGCGCGGAAGCAGCAGCAGCGCCGAGCCGCGCCCCGCCATGCCGCCCGCGATCGCGCGCGCATCGTCGCCCGCGCCCCAGAAGCTGTCGAAGCGGTTGGCGCCCTTGATCGCGCCGCCGGTGTCCTGCGCGATCCACAGCCCATTGGGCTCGGCGCGGTCGAGCGAGAGGACAACGGGCGCGCCGAGCGGCACATATTTGGGATCGGCGGCGACGCTCGCGCGGCCGGTCACCGGGACGCCGAGCGCGCCGAGCGGCCCGGGGCCGGTGAGTTCGCGGAAAAAGACCCAGCTTGGGTTCTCGTTCATCACCGCGGCGCCGCGCACCGGATCGGCGCGGAGATAGTCGAGGATGCCCTGCATCGACGCCTGCCCGCGCTGCAGCTCGCCGCGGTCGAGCAGAAGCTTGCCGATGCCGACATAGCCGCGGCCGTTCTGCGTATCATAGCCGATGCGCATGATGCCGCCGTCGGGCAGGCGGAGGCGGCCCGAGCCCTGCACCTGCAGGAAGAAGAATTCGGCGGCGTCGGCGGCATAGGCGATTTCGAGCCCGCGCCCGTCGAGCGCGCCGCTCTCGATCGCGGTGCGGTCGTAATAGCGCGTGAAATTGCTGCCATCGACGCGCCCGCGGATCTTGCGGCCCTTCAAATCGTCGGCGAACTGGCCGAGGTCGACTTCGATCAGGTCGGCGGGACGACGATAGATGGGGACGTCATAGCCCGACTGCTTCGTGCGCGAGCCGGCGATTTCGGGTTCGTAATAGCCGGTGACGAAGGCGGTGCCGGCGCCGACCTGTACGGTGCCGAAATAGTTGGTGAAGAAGGCCGAAGCGTCGCCGTCCTTCCAGCTTTTCGCCGCGTTGCAGCTTTCGGTCCAGTCGGCGCCCTGCGTCAGGCCGCTGGTGTCGGTGCGGCGCTGGACCGAGGGGCAGCTGATCCGAAACGCGACGAGCGCCGCGCTCGCCTGTTCGGCGGTCACACCGAGCGTCGCGAAATCGGGGCCCGCGACAACGCCGCTGGCAGCGGCGGTCGTCGCATCGGCCGGGACCGGCGTTGCGGGAAGCGCCGCTCGTGGGGTCGCGGGAATCGGCTGCGCGGCGGCGCCGGCGCCCTCAGACGGGCGCGGGATATAGGGGCGCGGCGTGCCAGCCGGACGCGGCGGTGCAGGGCTGGTGGTCGCGGGACGGCCGCTATCCGCGTCGGGAATCACCGACGCGCAACCCGAAAGCAGTGGCAGAGTAGCGAGCAGCGCGAATCCGAAAGTCCGCGCGCGCGGCGCCCCCACCGCCCGGATCATGCGATCAGGCCGATTCGGCTTCGTCGAGCACCCAATTGGGGTCGTTGCTGCCGATCTGGCGGCGGAAGGTCCACAAATCGTCGGTCTGCGACGCGTCGCTCATCGACCCGGCGATCAGCTTGCCGTCGGCGTCGCGCGTCACCGCGCTGATATCGGCGTGGTAACGAACGGTGACGCGCGCCTCGCTGCGATTCAGTTCGACCGCGGTGATCTTGGCCGAATCGATTCCCATCAGGCGGTTGTCGAGCGTTTCCCCGCGGCTTTCGCGCGCGGCGATCGCGTCGGCAAAGGCTTCGTAGCTGTCGTCGTCGCACAGGTCGCGCAGCGTGTCGCGGTCGCCCTTCCAATAGGCTTCGAGGATCATGCGATACGCGGCTTCGGCGCCTTCCATGAAGCGGCCGGCGTCGAAATTGCGGTCGGAAGCCAGCAACTGGCGGAGGCCCGCCTCGGCAGCGGGTTCGTAAACGAGACCCGAGGTGTCGGCCGGTGCGGTCGCGGGCGCCTGCGACCCGTCATTCTCGTCGAGCCGGACCGGCGAGGCGGCGGTGCGCTCGCGCGGCAGCACGGGCTCCTGCTCATGCCCCGTGCGCTTGCCGAGCACCGAGTAGAGCCGCATGCCGAGGAAGGCGGCAATCATGGCGAGCAGGACGATCGAAAAAGCGGTCACGGGCAAAAGTCCAATGCGGGCAATAGAAACATAGTGGTTGATACATAGGCGATACGCGCCCGAGTTTCAAATGACCATGACCGCTGCCGCGCGGCGGGTCAACGATTCGCCCTTAACTATAGGATCGACAGGGCGGCCATTGTGCTCGCCGCCGGGCGCTGCTAAGCGCCGCGGCAACCGTCCGCCGCGGTTCCGACACGGTCCGCGGATGCCGATATTGTTTCCATCTTTTCAGTGAAAGCTTCTTCATCATGGCTGACGAGACCAGCGCCGACATCAACAATCCCGCCCTGCAGCCCAATGGCGAGGACACGAGCCCGGCGATCGGCCTGATTTCGCAATATGTGAAGGATCTGTCGTTCGAAAATCCGAACGCCCCCGCGGTTTATCAGTGGCAGGACGCGCCGCAGGTCGATGTGCAGTTCAACATCGCCGCCGACAGCGTCGGCGACAATCTGTACGAAGTGACGCTGAAGATCGATGTCACGTCGAAGACCGATGCGGGCACGAGCTTTGTGATCGACCTGAAATACGCCGGCCTGTTCGGCGTCCGCAACGTCCCCGACGACCAGCTGCAGCCCTTCTTCCTCGCCGAAGCCCCGCGCATCCTGTTCCCCTTCGCGCGCCGCGTCGTTGCCGATGCCGTCCGCGACGGCGGCTTTCCGCCGCTGCTGCTCGAACCGATCGATTTCCACGGCCTGTTCATGCAGCAGGTCCAGCAGGTCGAAGCCGAGCAGGCGGGCGACGTCGCGCCGGTCGGCCAGGCTTAACCCCCTTTCGGGCGGGCTGACGGGTTGAGCAGCCTCATCAAAAATGTCGGGACGATCGGCGGGCTGACGATGGTCAGCCGGATCTTCGGTTTCGCCCGCGACATGCTGCTCGCCCGCGTGCTGGGCGCCGGCCTCGCCGCCGACGCCTTCCAGCTCGCCTTCACGCTGCCCAACACCTTTCGCCGCCTGTTCGCCGAAGGCGCCTTCTCGGTCGCCTTCGTCCCGACATACAGCCGCGCGCTGCATGGAGAGGGCGGCGAAACGGCGGCGGCAAAATTCGCCGACGACGTGCTCTCGGTCTTCCTCTGGATATTGCTCGTTTTCTCGGCGGTGATGATGATCGCGATGCCGGGAATCGTCTGGCTGCTCGCGCGCGATTTCCAGGAGGTGCCGGGCAAGTTCGAATTTGCGGTGTTCCTGAGCCGCGTGACCTTCCCCTATCTGGCACTCGTCAGCCTTGTCGCGATGCTGTCGGGCCTGCTCAATGCCCGCTCGCGCTTTGCGCCGGGTGCCTTTGCGCCCGTGCTGCTCAATATCGTGCTGATCGGCGGCATCATCACCGGATGGTGGCTGCGCGGTCCGGGGGGCGACGACCGGATCGTCGCCGAAGCGCTGTGCGTCGCGGTGAGTATCGCGGGCGTCGTCCAGCTCGCCTATATGTGGTGGGCGGTGCGCCGCGCCGGGCTGAAGCTGCACTGGCACCTGCCCCGGTTGACGCCCGAGGTGAAAAAGCTCGGCATGCTGATCCTGCCTGCGACCTTCGGCGCGGGGATTTATCAGATCAGCCAGTTCGTCGACACCTTCTTCGCGACCTCGCTGGCGCAGGGATCGCTGACGCTGCTCAAGCTCGCCGACCGGCTCAACCAGCTGCCGCTCGGCATCGTCGGCATCGCGCTCGGCACCGCGATCCTGCCGATGCTGTCGCGGCATATCCATTCGGGCGATGCCGCCGAGGCGCAGCGATTGCAGGGCAATGCGTTCGAGATTGCGACGCTGCTGACGCTGCCCGCCGCCGCTGCGCTCGCGATCTGCGCCCCCGCCTTCGTCACCGCTTTTTTTGTCGGCGGGCGGTTCACCGAGGCCGACGGCGCGATCATGGCGCAGATCGTCGCCGCACTCGTCGCGGGGCTTCCCGCCTATGTCATCGTCAAGATTTTGAATCCGGGCTTTTTCGCGCGCGAGGATATGCGCACCCCGGTGTGGACCGCGCTCGCGGCGCTGATCGTCAATATCGCGATCAACCTTTATGTCGTCGAGCGCTACGGCATCGTCGGGCTCGCGGGCGCGACCGCGGCGTCGGCGTCGCTCAACTGCCTGCTGCTCTACACCGTGCTCCACCGCCGCGGCTGGTTCCATTTCACCGCGAAGCTCGCCGGACGCATCGCGCGCCAGCTGATCGCGGTCGCGGCGATGTCGGCGCTGCTGTGGTGGATGATGCCGATGATGGCGCCTTATTATGGCGGCGGCGTTTTCGAGCGGATCTGGTCGCTCGCGGCGCTCTGTACGGCAGGCGGCGCGGTGTTTTTCGTCGTCGCCTTCCTCGTCGGCGCGCTTGACAAGGATCTGGTCGCCATGCTGACGCGGCGGCGCGCCAAACCGGCGGTTGAACAGGAGTAAGACATGCGGACGCTATCGGGCATCCAGCCCACCGGAAATTTGCATCTCGGCAATTATCTGGGCGCGATCCGCAACTGGGTGCGCATGCAGGACGAGATGCCTGGCGAAAAGCTCTATTTCCTCGCCGACCTGCACGCGATCACCGTCTATAACGACCCCGCCGAGCTGACCGCGAACACGCGCGAGATGGCAGCGGCGTTGCTGGCCGCAGGGATCGACCCCGCGAAATCGATCCTGTTCAACCAGGCACGCGTTCCCGCGCACGCCGAACTCGCGTGGCTGCTCTTCTGCACCGCGCGCATCGGCTGGCTGAACCGGATGACGCAGTTCAAGGAAAAGTCGGGCAAGAACCGCGAGGGCGCGAGCGTCGGGCTGTTCGCCTATCCGGTGCTGCAGGCGGCCGACGTGCTGATCTATCAGACGACGCATGTGCCCGTCGGCGACGACCAGAAGCAGCATCTCGAGCTCGCGCGCGACATCGCGACCAAGTTCAACCTCGACACCGGGACCGAAACCTTCACCCTGCCCGAACCCACCATCCCCGCCGCTGCGGCGCGGATCATGAGCCTGCGCGACGGGTCGGCCAAAATGTCGAAGTCGGACCCGAGCGATGCGAGCCGCATCAACCTGGTCGACGATGCCGACACGATCATGGCGAAGATCCGCAAGGCGAAGACCGACGCCGAGCCGCTGCCGTCGGAGGCCGCGGGGCTCGAAGGGCGCGCGGAGGCACGCAATCTGGTCGCGATCTATGCCGCGATGGCCGACGAAAGCGTCGATCAGGTGCTCGCGCGCTTTGCCGGGCAAGGCTTCGGCGCGTTCAAGCCCGCTCTCGGCGAACTGCTCGTCGAAACGCTGCGCCCGATCGCGACGCGGTTGAACGAACTCAAGTCCGACCCGGCGGCGATCGACGCGGCGCTCGAGGCCGGTGCGGCGCGCGCATCGGCGCTCGCCAAGCCGACGCTCGACGCCGCTTATGCCGCGCTGGGGCTGTGCCGCTGACAGCGCGCTGTTTCGCAGGCGAAATTTCTTGTTTTTGCGGCGCGCGACACCATATCGGGTCGTGGAACCGCCATGCGATGAAACGAGTTCAACCAAGGTTAAGTCGCACCGGCGTAGTCTATGGTACGAGAGCGCGGCTATATGCGCTTCCCGAATACGGAGCCAAGACGATGAGCAAGATGAATCTTAGACGGCTGGGTCTGGCCGCGATGACCGGCGCGGCGCTCGCGCTCGCGGGTTGCGCGACGCCGTTCAAGGCCGATGTTGCGCGCTTCCAGACGCAGCTTCCCGCACCGCAGGGCCAGAGCTTCACCGTCGAGGCGAGCAACCCCGCGCTGCAGGGCGGCATCGAGTTCGGGCATTATGCCAATCTCGTCGCCGGCGAACTGACGCGCTATGGCTATCGCCCCGCGGCGAATGGCGAACGCGCCGACCTGATCGTCCGCATGGATTATGGCGTCGACAAGGGGCGTGAGCGCGTCGTGTCGAGCCCCGGCTTCGGCGACCCCTGGTACGGCGGTTACGGCGGCTATTATGGCCGCGGCTTCTATCGCCCGGTGATCGTCAGCGGCCGCGGCGGGCGCCGCTATGTCTATGGCTATCGCGACCCGTTCCTGTGGGGCGGATTCGGCCCGGGATGGGGCGGCTATAACGACGTCAGCAGCTACACCGTCTACACCAGCGGGCTGAACCTCCAGATCAACCGCGCCGCCGACGGCTCGCGCCTGTTCGAAGGCCATGCCGAGGCGCAGTCGCGCGACAACAATCTCCAGGCGCTCGTCCCGAACCTCGTCGAGGCGATGTTCACCGGCTTCCCCGGCAATTCGGGCGAGCGGGTGCGGATCACGGTGGCGCCGCCCGAAAAGGGCTGAACCGCCTCGCAAGCCAAAGCAAAAGGCCCGCCATCCGAAAGGAAGGCGGGCCTTTTTTTGGTTGGCATCAAAGCGATATCCGCTTTCGACCGGTTGCGGACTCCAACACTCTCGTCACCCCGGACTTGATCCGGGGTCCCGCTTGAGGTCGAAGCCAGCCGATGCCTCAAAAAGCGGGATCCCGGATCAAGTCCGGGATGACGAAGCGTAAGGAAGCAACGTCCGCTCACCACCCCAAAGCGGACCTCACGGCCCGCGACGATGTGGATAACCCCGGGGACATCCCCGGGATATGTCTGTGGATCAGCTGTTGAGACTGCGCCGGATCGCCGCGATCTCGGCGTCGAGCTCGCTGTCGGCGACGCGCAGTGCCTCGACCGTGCGTACCGCATGGATCACCGTCGAATGGTCGCGCCCGCCGAAGCGGCGCCCGATTTCGGGGTACGAACGCGGGGTGAGTTCCTTCGCGAGATACATCGCGACCTGGCGCGGGCGCGCGACCGCGCGAACGCGACGCTTCGACGACATTTCGGACTTGTCGAGCCGGTAGTGCGCGCAGACCGCACGCTGGATCTCGTCGATCGTGATCCGCGGGCGCGCGGTGCGGACATTTTCGGCCAGCCGGTCTTCGGCGAGCGCGATATCGACCGTCGTGCCGGTGAGCGCGGCGTAAGCGAGCAGTTTGTTGAGCGCACCTTCGAGTTCGCGGATGTTGCGTGTGAAATGCTTGACCAGATAGGCGACGACATTGTCGGGAACATCGACCATCGGCATCGCGGTCAGCCGCTGGCGGATGATGCGTTCACGAAGATCATCCTCGGGCGCCTCGATATCGGCGACCAGCCCGCCCGACAGCCGCGACAGCAGGCGTGCCTCGACCCCGTCGAGCATCGCCGGCGGACGGTCGGCGGTGACGACGAGGCGTTTGCCCGCGGTCATCAGGTCGTCGATCGTGTGGAGCAGTTCTTCCTGTGTCGAATTCTTGCCGATCACGAACTGCAGATCGTCGAGCAGCAGCAGGTCGGCGGCGCGCAGCCGCGCCTTGAACGCCATCATGTCGCCGCCGCGCATCGCGCCGACGAATTCGAGCATGAATTTTTCCGCCGACATCAGGATGATGTTCGCGGTCGGGTGCGCCGTGGCATAATCCTGCGCCATCGCCTGCAGGAGATGCGTCTTGCCCTGCCCGGTGCCCGAGCAGAGATAGAGCGGGTTGAACTGCGGCGTCTCTACCATCGCCATGCGACGCGCGGCGTTGGCGGCGAGGATGTTGCTGCGCGCGACGACGAAGCGGTCGAACGACAGGCGCGGGTCGAAGCCCAGCAGCGCGGGATTGGCGGCGGGTGTCGGCGGCGGCGCGTCAAAGCTCGGCAACGGCGAGGCTGCGAGCACCGTGGCGCGATCGTCGGCGGCAGCGCCGCCGCGCACCGTGACGCCGCGCACCGCGGGCAGCTGTTGGCGCCATGCGAGTTCGAGCCGGTCACCGAAACGCTCGTTGATCCAGTTCGCCGAAAAGCGGCTGACGGTTTCGAGCGTCACCACGCCCGACAGCGTGCAATAGTCGGCAAAACGCACGGGCTTCAGCCAATGATCGAAGGTACGCACGCCAAGGTCGCGGCGCAGCCCTTCGGCCACGCGCGGCCAGAGCGTCGCGGCATCACCGCTCATTGCTCCGCCCTTTGCGTCATATCCATGCCGATTGCTGCTTTCTATCACGCCGTGCCGCCCCCTCAGGTCCCCGCGCGCCGCACGATCGGGCGGCCGACCACGCGCCGATTCGTCGCCTGCGCAGGACGCAGGCATACTATCCGGGGCAGATAGCCCGAGAAGATGCGAATCATGTCGATGTGGCGGCCACCGGCGAAGGCCGACGACGCACCCTGTCTAGTCAGGCCGCGCCGAGTCGATCAAGGTCTGGCCGTGTAAAAATACTGAAATAAAAATCTTGACTCACTAGGGGGGCCGGAATCGCGCCAGAACGTCATTTTATGACTGTTTTTCAACAGTTTAAATATGGCATTCCGGTGACCAAACAACGAATCGCCGTAAATCCGTCACTTACCGCGCTGCAACACTATTGCCATCGCGCTGTCACAATATCCGACGCAAAAAAGGACCCGCGGGCATGAAGCCAGCGGGTCCTTTTTGTTCCCTTTCGGGACGAAGCGAATCAGGCGATCGCGTTCACGCTCTTGGTCAGGCGCGAGAACTTGCGCGCCACGGTGTTCTTGTGGAGCACACCCTTGGCAACGCCGCGCGCCATTTCAGGCTGCGCCGCCTTGAGTGCGGTCGCGGCCGCGTCCTTATCGCCGGCGGCGACGGCGTTTTCGACCTTCTTCACCAGCGTGCGGATGCGCGAAACGCGATTCTTGTTCACGACGGTGCGCGCGGTGTTGCGGCGGATGCGCTTTTTTGCCTGCGGCGTATTGGCCATAAATTCCTCGGTTTCCAAACGGTCTAAGTCAGTCGGAGCGCAGCGTCACCGGAGCAGCCGAATCGCGCAAACAGGCGAATCAATGTCCGGATACGGCCGGTTCCGGTAACCCGGACCCTGCTCGAAGGGTGCGCGCATAGCCAGCTTGGCCCTTTTGGTCAATGCCTATTGCGGGAAAGCACACGCATTACCGCTGGCATTTCGGACAAAAGAAGGTCGAGCGCCCGCTCTGGACGATCCGGGCGATCGTCCCGCCGCATTCGCAAGCCTCGCCCTCGCGGCCATAGACGCGCCAGTCCTTGGCGAAATAGCCGAGATCGCCCTCGGGGCTGAGGAAATCGCGCAAGGTCGAGCCGCCCGCCGCGATCGCCGCGATCAGCACCTCCTTGATCGCGGGCACCAATGCCGCGAGCTTCGCCCTGGACACATCGGCTGCGGGCTTCGTCGGCGCGATGCGCGCCATGTTGAGCGCTTCGCACACATAGATATTACCGAGCCCCGCGACGAGCGTCTGGTCGAGCAGCATCGCCTTGATCGGCGCGCGGCGCCCGGCAAGCGCCTTCGCGAGATAGGCGGGGTCGAAGGCTTCGGACAAGGGTTCGGGACCCAGCGTCACGAACGCCGGGAACAACGTCAGCGGATCGCCGCTGACGAGGTCGACCGACCCGAAGCGCCGCGGATCGTGGAGGAACAGCCGGTGTCCCGCGGTTTCGAGCAGCAGATGATCGTGCTTGCCCGCCTCGCCGCCTTCGGTCCGCCAGCGCCCCGACATGCCGAGATGGAAGATCATATGATCGTCGCGGTCGGTCGAGATGACACCATATTTGGCACGGCGCGACAGGCCCGTGACCGTCGCGCCGGTGAGCCGCTGCGCAAGGTCGGCGGGAAAGGGCCGGCGCAGGTCGGGCCGGAAGGTGGTGACCGCGGTCAGCCGCTGGCCTTCGAGGAAGGGCGCGAGGCCGCGGACGGTGGTTTCGACTTCGGGCAATTCGGGCATATCGCGCATCGGGCTACGCGCCATTTGCCTGCACGGCAAGGCCCGGCTAAAGGCCGACGCAACACACCATCTCCCCGCAAAGGCGCGCACTCCATGGCCACTCCCGACACCGTCAGCTTCGGTTATGAACAGGTTCCCGCGGGCGAGAAGACCGCGATGGTCGGCGAAGTGTTCAGCCGCGTCGCGCGCAAATATGACATCATGAACGACGCGATGTCGGGCGGCATGCACCGTCTGTGGAAGGATCGCTTCGTGCGCCGCGTGAAGCCGCGCGAGGGCGAGACGATCCTCGACATGGCGGGCGGCACCGGCGACATCGCCTTTCGCATGGAGCGCTTCGGCGCGAGCATCACCGTCGCCGATATCAACCCCGACATGCTCGGCGTCGGCGTCGAACGCGCGGCCGAACGCGGCATCGACAGCCTCGTCTGGTCCGAACAGAATGCCGAGAAACTGTCGTTCCCCGACCAGTTTTTCGACGCCTATACGATCGCCTTCGGCATCCGCAACGTCACCGACATCCCGGCGGCCCTCAGGGAAGCGCACCGCGTGCTGCGCTATGGCGGGCGTTTCTTCTGCCTCGAATTTTCGACGAACGAATGGCCGGGCTTCGCGCAGGCTTATGACGCCTATTCGCACCACCTCGTCCCCAAGCTTGGCAAGCTGATCGCCGACGACGAGGACAGCTATCGTTACCTGATCGAATCGATCCGCCGCTTCCCGCCGATGCCCAAATTTGCGCAGATGATCCGCGACGCCGGCTTCACCGCGGTGAAGGTCGAGCCGATCCTCGGCGGCCTCGTCGCGATCCACAGCGGGTGGAAAGCTTGACCCGTCCCGTCATCCACATAATGCGCCTGCTGAAATGGGGCCGCATTCTCGCGCGCCACGGTGCGCTGCGCGGGATCGAAGCTGCGCCCGAAACGCCGGCGGGGGTGAAGCGCCTGTGCCGGATTGCACGGCTGGGCACGATCCAGCCGAAAATCCCCGACTATGCCACCGCATTTCAGGCGATCGGCCCCGCCGCGGTGAAACTCGGCCAGACGCTTGCGACGCGTCCCGACCTTGTCGGCGAAGAAGCGGCGCGCAATTTGCTGAGCCTGCAGGACGCACTCGCGCCCGTCGATTTCGACCGCATCAAGCAGGAAATCGAGGCGGTCTTCGAAACGCCGCTCGAAAGCCTCTACAGCGAATTCGATCCCGAACCCGTCGGCTCGGCCTCGATCGCGCAGGTCCACCGCGCGGTCACGACCGACGGCCGCAAGGTCGCGGTGAAAGTCCGCCGCCCCGGCATCGACAAGCAGTTCGCGCGCGATATCGACACATATGAATGGGCGGCGGCGCATCTCGAGGCGCTCGGCGGCGAAGCGACGCGGTTGCGCCCGCGCGAAGTGATCGCCAATTTCCGCCGCTGGACCTTGCGCGAGCTCGATCTGCGCCGCGAAGCCGCCTCGGCGTCCGAGCTCGCCGACGCGATGGTCGGGGTGCCGACCTATCAGGTCCCCGCGATCGACTGGGACCGCACCGCCAGCCGCGTGATGACGCTCGACTGGATCGACGGAATCAAGATTTCGCACCGCGAGCAGCTGATCGCCGCGGGACACGACATGGAGGCGCTGTCGGCGAACCTCGTCAACGCCTTCCTGCGCCAGGCGATCGCCGAGGGCTTCTTCCACGCCGACATGCACCAGGGCAATTTGTTCGTGAAGGCCGACGGCACGATCGCCGCGGTGGACTTTGGCATCATGGGGCGGATCAACCGGCAGGCGCGCTACTGGCTCGCCGAAATCCTCTATGGCCTGACCACGGGCAACTACCGCCGTGTCGCCGAGATCCATTTCGAGGCGCAATATGTGCCCGATTATCACAATGTCGAGGAGTTCGCGACGGCGCTCCGCGCGGTCGGTGAGCCGATGCGCGGCAAGCCGGTGAGCGAACTCAGCGTCGGGCAGATGCTCGACGGGCTGTTCGCGATCACGCGCGATTTCGACATGCAGACGCAGCCGCACCTCCTCCTCCTCCAGAAAACGATGGTGATGGTCGAGGGCGTCGCGACGATGCTCAATCCGAAGATCAATATGTGGGACGTGTCGGGCCCGTTCGTCAGCGAATGGATCCGCGACGAACTCGGCCCCGAGGCCGCGCTCGCCGACGGTTTGCGCGAACAGGGCAAGACGCTGGCGCTGATCCCCGACATCATCCGCCGCCTCGACGCACAATTGCCGAAGAAAGGCGCCGCGCCGCCCGCGCCGCCGCTGCCCGACATCGCGCTGATGTGGGACGTGGGCGAGAAAAAGCGCTGGTGGCGCTATGCGCTGACCGCGCTCGCGGGCGCCGCGGCGGGCGCCGGCATCCTGAACTGGCTGGGCTGACCCTCGTTCATCGGGCCGGGAATTAGCTGGTTACCGGACATTTACCTTAAATCGTTAAGCGTGGACCTCGACCAACCCGGACGTGAAATCCGGACAGAACCGAGGTTTCATGCGCCACGACATCCTGAATGCCGACAAGATCCTGCCGGTCGACACCCTGCCTCTCGAGGTGGCGGTCGTGGTGCCGACGCTCAACGAAGCCGCCAATGTCGAAAAACTGATCGAAAAACTCTCGGTCGTGCTCGCGGGGCGCGGCTGGGAAGTCGTCTTCGTCGACGACAATTCGCCCGACGGGACGAGCGAACTGGTGCGCCGCATCGGCCGCGGATCGCGGCATGTGCGCATCGTCCAGCGCGTCGGCCGCCGCGGCCTGTCGTCGGCGGTGGTCGAGGGCATATTGGCGACCGCCGCGCCCGTGGTCGCGGTGATGGACGGCGACCTCCAGCATAGCGAGGACGCGCTGCCACGGCTGATCGACGCGATCGCGGGCGGAGCCGATATCGCGGTGGGCACGCGCTATGTCGCGGGCGGCGGGATCGGCGAATGGGACCAGGACCGCGCGCGGATGAGCCGCCTCGCGACGCGCGCCGGACAGATCGCGCTCGGCACCGATGTGTCCGATCCGATGAGCGGATTCTTCGCGGTTCGCCGCGATGCCTTCGAACGCGCGCTGCCGCGCCTCTCGGCGATCGGGTTCAAGATATTGATCGACATTTTGGCGTCGAGCCCGACGCCGCTGAAAGTCGCCGAAATCCCCTATCAATTCCGCACGCGCGAGGCGGGCGAGAGCAAGATCGGCGCGCGCGTGATCGCCGAATATGCCGAGCTGATCGCCGACAAGACGATCGGCCGCTTCGTCCCCGTCCGCCTTCTCAAATTCCTGATGGTCGGCGGGCTCGGCGTTTTCGTCCACCTCGCCGTCCTGCGCACGATCCTTGGCACCGGCAGCGCCTTTGTCACCGCGCAGACCAGCGCCGTGATCACCGCTATCGCGTTCAACTTCTTCCTCAACAACAGCTTCACCTACGCCGACCGCAAGCTCAAGGGCTGGCGCCTGGTCGGCGGCCTTGCCAGCTTCTATGCGATTTCGGCGCTCGGCGCGGTCGCCAATATCGGCATCGGCACGTGGATGGCCGGGCATGACGAGCGCTGGTGGGTGGCGGGGGTTGCGGGCGTGCTGGTCGGTGCGATCTGGAACTTCGCGATGTCGTCGGCGCTCACATGGCGCAAATGACGACGGGCGCACCGGGCTGGAACCGCTTCGCCGGGGTTTCGCGCCCCGTCGCGGCGGCGATGCTGGGCCTGCTTGCGCTGTTGATGATCTGGGGTGTGATGGGCGGTGTCGGCCGCGATCATGTCGCGGTCGCAAAGCCCACGTCGGCGCAATTCGACGGCCTCATCGGCGATCATGCGCTCTACGCGCGCATCGCGGCGCGGGTCGATGCGGGCGAATCCTATTATGCCGCGGCCGCCGCCGAACACCGCGCCGGCGATTATCCGCTGCGCCCCTTTGTGACGGTCCGTTTGCCGGCGCTGGCCTATATCGTCGCCGCGCTGGGCGAACGGAAGGCGATGCTGCTCTTCCTCGTTATCGGCGGCGCGGCCATCCTTGCCTGGTATCGGCGGCTGCGGACCGAGCCCGCGCTCCCCCGCTACGCCGCGGTCGGCGCGCTATTCGTCGCGGCCAACCTGACGCAGCTCGCCGCGCGCGAGTGGCTGTTCATCCACGAAGCCGCGGCGGGCGTGCTCCTCGCGCTCGCGCTTGCGCTCTATCGCCCCGCCCGTCCGTGGTGGACCATGGCGATCGTCGCCGCAGCGCTCGCGATCCGCGAGACGATACTTCCCGTAGCGATGCTGTTCGGGCTTTTCGCGCTGATCGATCGCGACTGGCGCGCCGCAGCGGGCTGGCTGGCAGTCGGGCTATGCTTCGCGGCGGGCCTCGCGGCGCATATCGCGGCGCTGGCGGCGGTGACGACCCCCGCCGACGCGGCGAGCCAGGGCTGGAACGGACAAGGCGGCTGGATCGCCTATCTGTCGTTCGTCCAGGCATCGTCGCTGCTGCGTTTTTTTGCGGGATGGGTCGGCGCGCTGCTCGTGCCGCTATCGCTGCTCGGCTGGGCGGCATGGCGCTCGCGGCTCGGGCTCGCCATGCTGCTGATCCAGCTCGGCTATGCGGCGCTGCTGATGCTCTTTGCGCGCCCCGCCAATTTCTATTGGGCGATGCTCGTCACGCCGACTTTGTTCGTCGGCCTCACCTTCGCACCCGCCGCGCTGACCGCTTTAATACGATCGTTGCGACAGCCGATGCGCGCGATTCCCGCTGCTGCGATTTAGGCGTCCGCTTGAACTGAAGCGAGGAAGCGCATAACTGATGCGCGAAGGAGACGGCGATGAATCAAACCCAGTCGATCGCCGCCCGCTCGCGGCAGGCTTGCCACCGCTGATGCCCGCTCCGCGCATTCTTTTGATCATCGGCGGCGGCATCGCGGCCTATAAATCGATCGAGCTCGTCCGCCTGCTGCGCAAGGCGGGCTATGTCGTGCGCTGCGTCATCACGCGCGCGGGCGAGCAGTTCGTGACGCCGCTGACGCTCGCGGCATTGAGCGAGAACAAGGTCTATACCAACCTCTTCGACCTCAAGGACGAGGTCGAGATGGGGCATATCCAGCTCAGCCGCGAGGCCGACCTGGTCGTCGTCGCGCCGGCGACCGCCGATCTTTTGGCGAAGATGGCGGCGGGGATCGCCGACGACCTCGCGACGACATTGCTGCTCGCGACCGATAAGCCGGTGCTCGCGGCGCCCGCGATGAACGTGCGAATGTGGCTGCACGCCGCAACGCGCCGCAATATCGCGACCTTGCGCGGCGATGGCGTGACCGTGATGGAACCCGACGAGGGCGAGATGGCGTGCGGCGAATATGGCCCGGGCCGCCTGCCCGAGCCGGAGGCGATCAAGGCCGCGATCGAAGCGGCGCTCCAGTCCCCCTCCCGCTTGCGGGAGGGGCTAGGGAAGGGTCTGTCCCGGTCACCCAACCCAACAAGCCCTCCCCCGACCCCTCCCGCAAGCGGGAGAGGAGAAATGGACGGCCAGCCCGACTTCGCCGACGAAAATCACCGCCCGCTCTATGGCCGCCGCATACTGATCACCGCGGGGCCAACGCACGAACCGATCGACCCGGTACGCTACATCGCCAACCGGTCGAGCGGGAAGCAGGGCTTTGCGATTGCCGCCGCCGCCGCGGAAGCCGGCGCCGAGGTGTTGCTGATCGCCGGCCCCGTCCCGCTGCCGACCCCGCCTGGCGTGATCCGTGTCGATGTCGAGACCGCGGTCGAGATGGCCGCCGAAGTGCAGCAAGGCCTGCCCGTCGATGCCGCGATCATGGTCGCCGCGGTCGCCGACTGGCGCGCCGCCGACACCGCGGTGCAAAAGATCAAGAAGGACGGTAGCGGCGCGGTCCCGCCGCTTGCGCTCGCCGAAAATCCCGACATCCTCGCCGGCCTCGCCAAATCGCCCGAACGCCCGACGTTACTGGTCGGTTTCGCCGCCGAAACCAACGACGTGCTCGAGCATGCCGAGGCCAAGCTCGCGCGCAAGGGGTGCGACTGGATCGTCGCGAACGACGTCTCGGCCGACCCGATGGGCGGCGAAAGCAACCGGGTGCATATCGTTAGCAAAACCGGCGTAGACAGCTGGGACCGGCTGCCCAAGCAGGCCGTCGCCCGCAAATTGATGGAAAAGATCGCCGATGAGCTCGAAAAACGCGCACCGCTTGAAAGAGATTGAAATCGCCCTCCAGCGGCTGCCCAATGGCGGCGGCTTGCCCCTGCCCGCCTATGCCAGCGATGGCGCGGCGGGAATGGATGTCGTCGCGGCCGAGACGCTGACGCTGCGCGCCGGCGCGCGCCACGCGGTCGCGACCGGCTTCGCGATGGCGATCCCGCCCGGTTATGAGGTCCAGGTCCGCCCCCGCTCGGGCCTCGCGCTCAAACATGGCGTCACTTGCCTCAACACGCCCGGGACGATCGACAGCGACTATCGCGGCGAAGTGAAGGTGATCCTCGCCAACCTCGGCGACGAGAGTTTCGAGATCAAGCGCGGCGACCGGATTGCCCAGCTCGTCCCGGCGCCCGTCCAGCGTGCGGCCTTTGCCGAGGTCGAGACGCTCGACGAGACGGTACGCGGCGCGGGCGGTTTCGGGTCGACGGGGGTCGAGAGCGATGTGGTCGACGAGACCGCGGACATGGCGGGCCTCGCTTCGCTGTCGGGCATCCAGCTGCGGCGGCCGGTCGACTAGTTTGCTGAGCGACGCCGAACTCGACCGCTATGCCCGCCAGATCATCCTGCCGGCCTTTGGCGGCGCGGGACAGGCGAAGCTGAAAGGCGCGCATGTCGCGATTATCGGCGCGGGCGGGATCGGCTGTCCGGCGATCACCTATCTGGCGGCGGCGGGCGTGGGCAAGCTCTCGATCATCGATCATGACGTGATCGAGCTGTCGAACCTGCAGCGGCAGCCGCTGTTCACCGATGCCGATATCGGCGCGCGCAAGGCCGATGTTGCGGCCAGCGCGGCGCGGCGGATCAATCCGCATGTCGATGCCATCGCGGTCGCCGAAAGGCTCGATTCGAGCAACGCCGAGGCGCTGCTGGCGGGCGCAAGCCTGATCCTCGACGGCTGCGACAATTTCGGCACGCGGCTCGCCGTGAACCGCGCCGCCGTCGCGCTGCACATTCCGCTGCTCAGCGCCGCGATCGGCGCCTTCGAGGGGCAGGTCGCGCTCTACGAAGGCTGGCGCGCGGAGTGCGCCTGCTATGCGTGCCTGGTCGGCTCCGATCCCGACCGCGAAGGCATTAATTGCGCCGAAACCGGCGTGATGGGCGCGCTCGCGGGGATGATCGGCACGATGGCGGCGCTGGAGACGGTGCGCGCGCTCACCGGCCTTGGGTCGTCCTTGACCGGCCGGCTCGCGATCGTCGATATGCTCGACAGGCGCTGGCGCGAGGTTGGCGTACCGAAGGATCCGCTATGCCCGGTCTGCCGAGCCTGAACATCATCGTCGCGGTCGCCGAGGGACGGCGGCTCTACGCCGCGCTCGAAGCGGGGATGGCGGCGGCGGCGCTGGGCCGGCCGGTGCGGATCTTCCTGCAGGGCGAGGCCGCGGCGCTGTTGCGCGATCCCGTGTCCTTTTCAGGCGACGAAGCGCGCCGCGCCGCTGGACAACCCGATCTCGCCTGGCTCGTCGAAGAGGCGATCGCGATGGAGGTCGACCTTTTCGTCTGCCAGTCGGGCATGGCGCTCGTCGGCATCGCGGCAACCGAACTCGTACCGCATGTTCGCGCTGCGGGGCTGGTCAGCTTTCTCGCCGAGGTCGGCGCCGACGACCGGCTGATCGTTTATTGATCTGGATCCTCCCTGTGCCGAAGGCATGGGGAGGTGGCAGCGCGAAGCGCTGACGGAGGGGCTAATGGCGCGACGTCGCTGCCCCTCCACCACCGCTACGGCGGCGGTCCCCCTCCCCACGGCTTCGCCGCAGGGAGGATCAAAGCGTCACGGATTATCGCAGACCTTGATCGCATCGGGCTCGGGACGCCTGCCTTCGGGCTCGAAGCGTGCGAGGTAGCCCCCGGCATGCTGCTTGTCGTCGTAGGAGACGAGCTTGTAACCCACCGCCTCGAACTCGCAGACGAGCAGGCGGAAGGGCGTGCCGTGCTGTGCGATCGGGCGGTCGCCGTCGACGACGAGCACCTGCCCGCCCTTGCGCAGCGCCGGGCGCAGCCGCCACAGAAAGGCGTAAGGCTCGCCGATCTCGTGATACATATGGACCATGAACACGCGGTCGAAACTCGCGGCGGGCAGGCGCGGATCGTCGACCGCACCGAGTTTCAGCGAGACATTGTCGAGCCGCTCGCGCGCGACGCGATCGGCGAGCCGCTCGATCACCTCGGGAATGATGTCCTGCGCGAGCACGCGCCCGCCGACGCCGACGCGCTGCGCGAGGCGCACCGTATAATAGCCGTCGCCCGCGCCGATGTCGGCGACGGTCATGCCGGGCCGCACGTCGGCCGAGTTCATGACATCCTCGGCCTCGTTGACGCGGTCGCGCGCCTCCTCGGTCGACCATTTGGTGGAGACGGTCGGCGCGACCGGCCGGTCGGCGGGCGGGAATTCCCGCGCGGTCTCGGCGCGGTCGCTGCCATCGTCCCACGGCGCGTCATCGCAGCTGCCGAGCAGCGGCAACATCGCCAGCGCGGCAAGAGCGGCGACGCGCTTCATCAGTCGATATCTTCCACTTCGACCTTCTCGCCCGTCACCTTCTGCGACAGCGCCGCCGCCATGAAGGGGTCGAGCGCGCCGTCGAGCACGTCGGACGGTGCGGTCGAGGTCACGCCGGTGCGCAGGTCCTTCACCAGCTGATAGGGCTGGAGGACATAGGAGCGGATCTGGTGGCCCCAGCCGATCTCGGTCTTCGCCTGATATTCGCCCGACGCCGCGGCCTCGCGCTTCTGGAGCTCGGCTTCGTACATCCGCGCCTTCAGCATTCCCATCGCGGTCGCGCGGTTCTTGTGCTGCGAGCGGTCGTTCTGGCTCGCGACGACGATGCCGGTCGGGATATGCGTGATGCGCACCGCCGAATCGGTCGTGTTGACGTGCTGGCCGCCCGCGCCCGAGGCGCGATAGGTGTCGATCTTAAGGTCGCCTTCGTTGATCTCGATGTCGATATTGTCGTCGATCACCGGATAGACCCAGACGCTCGAAAAGCTGGTGTGGCGCCGCGCTGAGCTGTCGTAGGGCGAGATGCGCACGAGGCGGTGGACGCCGCTTTCGGTCTTGGCATAGCCATAGGCATTCTCGCCCTTCACCAGCATCGTCGCCGATTTGATGCCCGCCTGTTCGCCCGCCTGATATTCGACCAGCTCGACCTTCAGCCCGCGCTTTTCGGCCCAGCGGCTGTACATGCGCTGGAGCATTTCGGCCCAGTCCTGGCTTTCGGTGCCGCCGGCGCCCGCATGGACTTCGATATAGGCGTCGTTGGCGTCGGCTTCGCCCGCGAGCAAGGCCTTGATCTTGTCCTCTTCGGCGCGCGCCGCAAGAACGCCGAGCGACGCGACGGCCTCGTCGACCATCGCCTCGTCGCCTTCCATCTCGGCAAGCTCGATCAGCTCGGCGGTGTCGGCGCATTCGGTCTCGATCGCGCGCGTCGCGGTGATCGCCTCGTCGAGCCGGCGGCGTTCGCGCATGACCTCCTGCGCCGCCTTGGCGTCGTTCCACAGCGTCGGGTCCTCGACCTTCGCATTGAGTTCGTCGAGCCGCCGCACCGCGCGGTCCCAGTCGAGGAAACGCCGCAGCAGCGCCAGCGCGGCGCCAATCTTGTCGATATGATCCTGCGCTTCGGCGCGCATGTCCTTGCTCCTGAAATATGTTGATCCCGCCCTTACGGCTTCAAGCGTCGCAGGGGAAGGTGGTCCAAGCCGTCAGATAATGCCGCCGCGGTCGTCGAGGAAGTCGCTGTCGGTGCGGCCGGTCGATCCCTTTTGCGACGCGCCGCCGGTTGCCCGCCGCTGCGTCTTGATCGGCTTGATTTCCTCTTCGCGGATCGTCCGGCGCGGTTCGCTTTCGGGCTTGAAGGCTTCCCAGATGATCGACGCCTTCGGGTCGGTCCCCGGCCAGCTGCCATAGACGCGGCGCCCCGACTGACGGTCGATGCGCACCATGCGCACGCCCTTCGGCGCCGAGAAGGGAATCGGCTGGCGATCGGCGAGCGCGGCGAGCGCGAAATCCTTGAAGATCGGTGCGGCATAGCTGCCGCCCTGCGCATAGCCGCCCATGCTGCGTGGCTGGTCGAAACCGATATACATGCCCGCGATCACGTCGGGGGTGCCGCCGACGAACCACACGTCGTTCGGGCCCGACGTCGTGCCGGTCTTACCGAACAGCGGCACGCCCAAGTCACGCAGCCGCACCGCGGTGCCGCGCTGGACGACGCCTTCGAGCATATGCACGACCTGATAGGCGGTGATCGGATCCATCAGCTGCTTGCCCGACCGGGCAAAGCGCGGCATCGGCCGGCCGTCCCAATCCTTCTTGTTGCAGCCCTCGCACGGTTTCCAATTGGCGGGGAAGACCACCTTGCCGCGGCGGTCCTGCGCATAGTCGATCACGCGCGGTTTCAGCGCGCGGCCGTGGTTGGCGAGCATCGCGTACGCATTGGTGATCTTTTCAACCGTCGTCGTCCCGGCGCCGAGCGCGGTCGAGAGATAGGGTTCGTGCTTGCCGATGCCCATCGTCTGGATCGTTTCGACCACCGGCTCCATGCCGACCTGGCTCGCGGTGCGCACCGTCATCAGGTTGCGCGACTGTTCGAGACCCCAGCGCATCGTATGCTCACCCGACCCGCCCGCGCCGCCGAAGTTGCGGAAGCATTTGTTGCCGAGGCTCGCGCCCTGATAGACGCAGAAGGGCCCGTCGACGATCATCGTCGCGGGGGTCATGCCATTGTCGAGCGCGGCGGCATAGACGAAGGGCTTGATCGTCGAACCCGGCTGGCGTTCGGCCTGCGTCGCGCGATTGAAGGGCGACAGGCGGACGTCGAAGCCGCCCTGCATCGCGTAGATGCGGCCCGAATGCGGGCTTTCGACGACCATGCCGCCCGAGACTTCGGGAATGTTGCGCAGCGCATAGCTGCTGCCGCCGGTCGATTTGACGACGATCAGCTGGCCGGGGCGCATTGCGGAGAAAGCGCTGCCGCCGGTCTTGCGATAGCCCATCGTCGCGGCGCTCGCGGGCAGCGTGCCCGTGTCGCCGTTGGAAAAGCCGATCCGCGCCGCGCCCGCCGACTTCGACAGCACCGCGGCGACGCGCCAATTGTCGTAATCGATGCCGATGAAGCTCGACGCGAGGCGGCTCTGCCACTGGTCGTCGGCCTCGATCGTCGCGATCGGTCCCGACCAGCCCTTGCCCGCGTCGTAGCGCTGGAGCCCCTTACGCAGCGCCATCGTCGCGCTCTGCTGCATCTTGCCGTCATAGGGCGTGCGCACCCAGAGGCCGCCGGCATAGACGCTGTGCGGACCCTTGTCGGCGGTTTCGCCGAACTGGGCGATTAGTTGGCGCCGCACCTCTTCCATATAATAGCCGCCGACCTGCGCGATCGCGGTGTTGCCCGTGTTGGTGAGGCCGAGCGGCATCGCGCGCGCGGCATCGCGCTGCGCGGTGCTGATCCAGCCATTGTCCTGCATCGACCCGAGCACGAAATTGCGCCGCGCCAGCGCCTCGCGCTCAAAGCGCGCGCGGCCGTATTTCTCGGGCGCCTTGGGCAGGATCGCGAGGAAGGCCATCTCGTGCAGCTGGAGCTGGTCGACATCCTTGTCGAAATAGGCGCGGCTCGCGGCCTGCACGCCAAAGCTGCGGCGGCCGAGCGGGATTTCGTTGAGGTACAGCTCGAGAATCTGTTCCTTGGTCAGCGCATCCTCGATGCGCATCGCGAGGATCGCCTCGCGCACCTTGCGGCGATAGCTGAGCTCGTTGGTGAGCAGCAGGTTCTTCGCGACCTGCTGGGTGATCGTCGAGGCGCCGATGGGGCGGCCGCTGTTCGTCAGATTGGTGACGATCGCCGAGGCGATCCCCGGATAGTCGATGCCGCCGTGGCTGAAGAAGGTCTTGTCCTCGGCCGCGAGGAAGCTGCGCACCAAAAGCTGCGGATATTCGCTATATTCGAGCTGGACGCGGCGTTCGCGGGCATAGCTGTGCACCGGCTTGCCCTCGCCGTCGCGGACCATCGTCGGCAGCGGCGGTTCATAGTCGCGAAGCTGGTCGACCGACGGCAGGTCGCGCGCGAAAACCACCCAGATCAGCGCAAGAAAGAGAACGCCCGCGAGCGCGAGATAGCCGAGCCAGCGGAACCAGCGCCGCGTCCACATATCGCTCAGCCATGCGATGACGGCATTGCTGTCGCGGCGCAGGCGCAAGCGGAAATCGGGCGGACTGTCAGCGGCCATATGTCCCCGCCTCTAAAGCCTGTGTCGACGAAAGGGAAGCGTGCTTGCGGCGAGGTGCGCGACTAGGCGCTTCGGGTCAGGTCGAGCAACGCCGAACGCAGCATCGCGGCCACTTCGGCGTGCACGGCGCCCGCCGAAACGCGGTCTTCCTCATACAGCATTTCGTCGGCGGCAAAGCCAAGCTCGACCGCCAGCCGCAGCCTCGACCAGAGTATTTTGCGCTCGATGCCAGGAAGGTGCGGCGTACAGGCATCGGCGAGCCGGCCGGTCACATGGCGATGCGATTCGAGCCGGACATGCACGAGGCGCGGCGTCGCGTGCAGCGCACGCAAGATCCAAACCGCCCCCGGTTCGGCGCGCGTCACCGCGGCATTTTCGGCCAGCAGGTCACCGATATGATCGGCCATGCCCGCGACCCCCGCGGGCGCATGACGCGCGATCCAGCTTTCGAGCACGGCGTTCTGGCGCTCCATCAGCCGCCGCCCGAGCGCCTCGATCACCGCATATTTGTCGTCGAAATAACGATAGAGCGCGGGCGGGGTCAGCCCGGCGCGCGCGGCGATCATGTTGGTCGAAATCCGCTCGAGCCCGACGTCGGCGAGCAATTCGCCCGCGACATCGAGCAGGCGTCCCTGCGTCTGCCGCGCGCGATCCTGCTTCGGCGGCTGGCGGGCGGCGGCGATCACCGCGCCCGGCCGCGCGCGCTCACCGGCCAGATGTCGACGAGCGTGTCGCCCGCGACGATATGATAGAAATCATAGAGATTCACCGTCGGGTCGCAGTGCGGCACGGTCAGGCTGACCGGATCGCCGGGCGCAAGCTGCGTTCCGATTTCGGGCGCGATCAGCGCGGCATGCTCGTCGCCCATGAAGGCGAAAAAGGCGGTTTCGGGCGCCCCGCGCTGCACCACAGCGACGCCGCCATCGGTCGACAGCGACTTATATCCGGCATCGATCGTGACGAGCCCGCTGTGATTCGCGCTGACGACGCGCGCGTCGACCGACAGCGAAACCTCGAACGGCGGTTCGGCGCCATCGGCGATGTCGCAGTCGAGATATTGCTTGTCCATGAAGACATAGGAACCCGCCTGCAATTCGGTGAAGACGCCGAGCTCGAGGTCGATCCGGTGCGTGCCGGTGCCCGACCCGGTGATGATCGCGGGCGCGAAACCGGCTTCGGTCAGCGCAGCGATCACCGCCTGCAGATAGGCGGTGCGTTCGACGATCGCGGCGCGGCGCTCGGCGTAGCTTTCGATATGCTGCTGCGACCCGCAGTAAAATTGCACGCCGCGATATTCGAGGTGCGGCGATGCGGCGATGGTCTTCGCCAAGGCCACGGCTGCCTCGGCCGACGCGACGCCGGTGCGCGCGATGCCGGGGTCAATGTCGATGATCACGTCGAGCTTCGCGCCCGCCGCCGCCAGCGCCGCGTCGATGCGCTCCGCAACGCCCGGATGATCGACGACCGCCATCAGCCCGTCGTCGGTGACCGCGAGTTTCGCCAGCCGGTCGATCGCGGCGGGAGCGGCGACGGGCGAGGTGATGAGGATGCCGGTTACGCCACCCTCGGCGAGCACCTCGGCCTCGCCGATCTTGGCGCAGCAAACGCCGACCGCCCCTGCCGCGAGCTGGCGCTTGGCGATGTCGACGCTCTTATGCGTCTTGGCATGCGGGCGCAGCGCGACGCCATGCTGCGCCGTGAGCGCGGCCATGCGCTGAATATTGCGGTCGAGGGCGTCGACATCGAGGACAAGCACCGGCGTGTTGAGGTCGGCGCGCGAACCCTGCCGGCCGATCAGATGGTCGTGCAATTCACGGTCGGTCGTCATGCGAACAATGTCTCCAGATGCGGATTGAGGAATTTGCCGTGCGGGTCGGCGGCGCGGCGCACCGCTGTATAGCGCGCCGCCATCGGGTAAAGCGCCGCGACGTCGGCACGGCTCAGCCTGTGGCGCTTCGCCCAGTGCGGGCGCCCACCGGCGCCGCGAAAGATCGCCTCTGCATCGGTGAAAAGGGCCGCCCAGGGCATTTTCGCATATTGGTGCATCGAGATCGCGGCGACCGGCCCGGCGTTCATCGGGCTCATCCAGATATCGTCGGCAGCAACGGTGCGATATTCGAAAGGAAAGGTCACAGGCAGCCGTTTCTTGCGGATCCAGCCGACGACTTCGTCCAGCGTATCAAGCCCGGCGGCGCGCGGCATTTCATATTCCATCTCCTCGAACCGCAGTGTCCGGTCGGACGGGAAAATGGCGTGCGCGGGGCCGCGGCGCCGGCCCGAAATGCCGCTTTTCATCATCAGGCGCTGAAGAAAAGGGGTGAGGAACGGCAGCCGCGCCGAAAGGTCGAGGATGCGGCGAAAGGTCGCCTCCTCCATGTCGGTCGTACTCGGCGGCGGGTCGCACGGGTCGCATAGGTCGAGTGTCTTCAGGATCACATGATCGCTGTACGGAAAGAACCAGAATTCGATATGGCGGTGCCGCTGCGCCAGCTCGTCATAGCTTTCGCGAATCTCGGCCCAGCGGCGCTTTTCGATGCGTTCGACGAGGTGGAAGGCGGGGACGACCGCGACCTCGATTTCTGTCGCCACGCCGAACAGCCCCAGCGACAGACGCTGCGCCTGATAAAGATCGGCGTTGGTGTCGGCATCACACCAATGCGCCTCACCGTCGGCGCCGACGAGGCGGAAACCGCGTGCAAAAGTCGCGAGCGAGCCGAGGTCGACGCCGGTGCCATGCGTCCCCGTCGCCATTGCGCCGGCGAGCGACTGCGGATTGACGTCGCCCTGGTTGGCGAGCGCCAGCCCCTCGTCCCACAGCGCAGCGGTCAGCCGGCGGATGCTCCAGCCCGCCGGGATGCGCGCGGTCCGGCGGTCGGCGGCGATATGGATCGCACCCGCCATATCGTCGAGGCTGACGATGAGCTCGGCCGATTCGCAGAGCGGCATGAAACTGTGCCCCGCGCCGGCGACGCGCAGCCGGTTCGCGCTGCGAACGAGCGCCGCCAGCTCATCCTCGCTTTGCGGGCGCGCGACCTCGCCGCTTGCAGTGACGCTGCCCGACCAGTTGCTCCACGCCATGCTTCCCTCCCGCAGCGAGCACGTCGAAGCTGTGCGCCGCAGCAAAGTTAGTCAAGACTATATTATAGGCCGACCGGCAACGTCAACGTGCCGTGATCCGCCGCGCGAAATGGATCTGCACCGCGTCGCGCACCCCGCGCGCGACCTTTTTCTGGCCCGCGGGCGAGGCGAGGAATTCGCCATCTTCCTTGTTCGAGATGAAGCCCGTTTCGAACAGGACCGACGGCGTATCGGGCGCCTTCAGCACGATGAACGAGGCGAAGCGGTGCGCGGTGGTGCGGAATTTGACGTCGTCCGACGCCTCGCGCTGGAGCAGCCGCGCGAAATCCGACGCGACATTCATCGTTTCGCGCTGGGTGAGGTCGAGCAGGATCGCCGACACATCGCCGCTGTGTGCGCCCAGATCGACGCCATTGATGACATTCGCCTTGTTCTCGCGCGCGGCAAGCCGCGCCGCCTCGCGGTCGGAGGCGACCTCGGACAGTGTGTAGATCGACGCACCGCTGGCCTGCTGATTCTCGGCGGCATCGGCGTGGACCGAGATGAACAGGTCGGCCTTCAGCCGCCGCGCGATGCCATAGCGCTCCTCGAGCACCAGGAAACGGTCGTCCGCGCGCGTCAGCGCAACACGCACGCGGCCCGAGGCGAGCAGGTCGTCGCGGATTGCGCGGGCAAGCGCGAGCGTGATGTCCTTCTCGCGCTTGCCGCTGTGTGGTGAAATCGCGCCGGGGTCGTGCCCGCCGTGCCCCGCGTCGATCACGACGAGCGGCAGGCGGCTGTTCGCCGGCCCCTCGATGCGCGGCAGCGCCACCGAAGGCTTCGGTTTGCCGATCGGGACGGTGACGCTGTAACGTTTTTCGGGCCGTTTGGCGCGGAACTGGGCGGGCGACTGCAATTGGGGGCGCAGGCCGCGCGATGTGCGTTCGAACCGATTTACCGAATCGCCGATCGGGCTCGCGTCCGCCTGCCCCGTCAGCGCCGGCGCCGGGGTCGCAATCATGCCAAGCAGGACGAGCAGCGGGCTCATGGGGCGTCTATGCCGCCCGATGCGCGCGATGGTCCAGCGCTTATTCGAAACATGGCGCCCCCGGCCGCAAAACATGGTGAAGATATCGTTAGCCATGAGGCGTGAAAGGCCGGTTAACTGCCGAATAGTGACGTTTGATACGGCGTGCATAATTGCAACACCCCGGCGCCATCCTATCTTTGTACGGTGGTTGTGGTTGCCGTCGGCACATGCCGATGCTAGCACGCCCTCACTGACGGTGTCGTTCCCGGTGCCGTCCGGCCTTTTGAGGGGAGGGCCTGCTCCGCGAATATGCGGAACATGGCCGCCTTGGCGCCGGACTTACGGGGAAGGGCGACCTGCCGCCAGTCCACCCGGTTGACCGGACAGTCGGGGCGTGCGCATCACGCCCGCCCTGCCCGCCCGCTCATCCCGTAACAGGTTGATGCCGCATGAGGCTTGCCATGCCCTCTTCACTCCGCGACGCGGGCGCTTTCGCCCCGGCCGTCGCCGGATTTGAAGACCGCATGCGCGTCCAGGACCGGACGCAGGCTCCTTTCGGCAATAACGTCTTTTTTCTTTTCACCCGTATCCGCCGCGGCCCGCCCTCGGGCAGGTTCGCGGGATTTTTTGATGGCGCGCTGAGGCGCGCTTGGAGTGTATCTAATGACCACGCGCATGTTGATCGACGCGCGGCACCGGGAAGAAACCCGGGTCGCCGTCACCAAGGGCAACCGAATCGAGGAGTTTGATTTCGAGTCCGCCGAGCACAAGCAGCTCAAGGGCAATATCTATCTAGCCAAGGTTACCCGTGTCGAACCGTCGCTTCAGGCGGCGTTCGTCGAATATGGCGGCAATCGCCACGGCTTCCTCGCGTTCAGCGAAATCCACCCCGATTATTACCAGATTCCGAAGGAAGACCGCGACGCGCTGCTGCGCGAAGAGGCCGAACATGCCGCCGCCGCCGCGCAGCGCGCCGAGGAAGACCTCGACGAGCTCGAAGGCGATGTCGCCGACGTCGAATATCACGACGAGGACGATAATGGCGACAATCGCGGCGATCGCGACGATGACCGTGACGATCACGACGATGGGCACGATGACCATGATGATCGCGACGACAATGGCGATGCCGAAAATGGCGACGCCGAAGAGGGCGCCGAGGGCTCCGAAGAAAATAAGGATGGCCGCGGCGATCGCCGGGGCCGCGGGCGCGGACGCGGAAACAATAATCGCAAGGGCGGCCGCGGACGCAGCCGCCGGGGCGACGACGAAGACGGCGAGAACCGTATGTCGCTGCGCCGCCGTTACAAGATCCAGGACGTTATCCGTCGCCGTCAGGTGATGCTGGTCCAGGTCGTCAAGGAAGAACGCGGCAACAAGGGCGCCGCGCTCACCACTTATTTGTCGCTCGCCGGCCGTTATTGCGTGCTGATGCCGAACACGATGCATGGTGGCGGAATCAGCCGCAAGATTTCGAACGGCGCCGATCGCCGCAAGCTGAAGGCGATGATCGACGAGCTCGCGCTGCCGCCGACGATGGGCTGCATCGTCCGCACCGCGGGGATGAGCCGCACCAAGGTCGAGATCAAGCGCGACTTCGACTATCTCGCGCGCCTGTGGGACGAGATCCGCGAAAATACGCTGGGCAGCTCGGCACCGGCGCTGATCCATTCGGACAGCGACCTGGTGAAGCGCGCGATCCGCGACATCTATCATAAAGACATCGAGGAAGTGCTCGTCGAGGGCGACGACGGCTACAAGGCTGCGAAGCAGTTCATGAAGCTGTTGATGCCGAGCCACGCGCGGCGCGTGAAGCAATATGCCGACCCCGTCTCGCTCTATCAGCGCTACGGCGTCGAGGATCAGCTCGCGGGCATGCTCAATCCCGTCGTCCAGCTGAAATCGGGCGGCTATCTGGTCATCAACCCGACCGAGGCCTTGGTGTCGATCGACATCAACTCGGGCCGCTCGACGCGCGAGCATAATATCGAGCAGACCGCCCTCAGCACCAACCTGGAAGCCGCAGCCGAAATCGCGCGCCAGCTGCGCCTGCGCGACATGGCCGGGCTTGTCGTGATCGACTTTATCGACATGGATCATGGCTCGAACGTCCGCAAGGTCGAGCGCGCGATGAAGGATGCGCTCAAGAACGACCGCGCGCGCATCCAGGTCGGTCGCATCTCGGGCTTTGGCCTGATGGAGATGAGCCGCCAGCGCCTGCGCACCGGCGTGCTCGAAGCGTCGACGCGCCCCTGCCCGCATTGCGAAGGCACCGGCCTCGTCCGTACCGCCTCGTCTGCGGGGCTCAGCGCGCTGCGCCTGATCGAAGAGGAAGCCGCACGCGGCAAGGGCAACAAGATCACCCTGCGCGCCAGCCAGGAAGCGACCTTCTACCTGCTCAACGAAAAGCGCCGCGAACTGCGCGAGATCGAAGAGCTTTACGGCGTGACGGTCGAAATCCTGCCCGACGGCGAGACCGAAGGCGCGCGCATGGCGGTCGAGGTCAGCGGTCCGCCGCCGATCGCGCGCCGCAGCTTCGCCCCGATCGCACCGATCGAAGATGACGACGACGAAGACTATCCCGAGGACGAGGAAGAAGAAGCCGAAGAAGAGGCCGCCGAAGAGCGTCCGGCGCGTTCGCGTGACCGCGAAGAAGGTACGCGCGACCGCGAGGAAGGCGATGCCGACGGCGAAGGCCGCAAGCGCCGCCGCCGCCGCCGCCGTGGCCGCCGCGGTCGCCGCGACGACGAAGGCAATGAAATCGCCGAGGGCGGCGAAGGCGGCGACGATCGCGATGGCGACAGCGCCGAGGCCGACGAAGGCGAGGCCGCACCGGCCGAAGCCGTCGAGGCTGCCCCCGAGGTGGATGCCGAGGAAGCCGAAGCCGAAGCCAAACCGCGCCGCCGCCGTGGCGGACGCGGCCGCAAGAAGGCCGATGCGGTGGAGACGACCGACGACGCTGCGGTCGAAGCTGAAGTCGCTCCGGTAGAGACGGTCGAAGCCGCCGAACCGGTTGCCGAAGAAGCGCCGATCGCCGAGGAAAAACCGAAGCGCAAGCGCGCGCCGCGCAAGACCAAGGCTGCTGCGGCCGCAGAAGCCGAGGCTGCGGATGCCGCCGAGGCGCCGACCGTCGAAGCGCCCGCCGTCGAAGCACCCGCTGCCGAAGCTCCGGTTGAAGCGGAAGCGGAAGCCGAAGCCGAACCCGCCAAGCCCGCACCCAAGAAGCGTGCGAGCCGCGCGAAAAAGGCCGTCGCCGCCGAGGCGGCAGCGCAGCCCGCGACCGCCGGCGAAGCCGAACCGGTTGCGGCCGATGCCGACGGCGAGGGCGAAGGCCCCGACGGCGAACCGCGCCGCGGCTGGTGGCAGCGTACGTTTGGCAATTGATCATCCAGGCCGATCGGGTGGCAACCGATAGGCGGCCACCCGTCGCAGAAATTGCAAGCTGACCTTGCGTCCGCGCGCACTGGTCCCCAATAAGCCCGCATGGCTTCACTCGGGGTTCAGGCGCGCGGCGCAAGAGAGGCGGGGATGACCGCTTTCCCGCCGCAGCCCGCGTTCGGGGCGCAAAGACTGCGCTCCCTTTTCCGTATCGCGCTGACATTGCTTGCAATGTTCGCCATCGCGCTGCGCCCGGCAGCGGCGCAGTCGATCCTGCGCGACGCCGAAACCGAAGCTTTGTTCCAGGATATGATGGACCCGCTGCTCGTCGCCGCGGGGCTCAGGCCCGGACAGGTGCGTGTGCACCTGCTCGGCGACCGCAGCATCAACGCCTTTGTCGCCGGCAGTCAGGACATCTATGTCTTCAGCGGGCTGATCGAGGCCGCCGACAGCGCCGAAGAGGTGCAGGGCGTGCTCGCGCACGAACTCGGCCATGTGATGGGCGGCCACGCGATCCGGGTCAACGAAGGCGCCAAGACCGCGACGGGTATCTCGCTGCTCAGCCTTTTGCTCGGCGCCGCGGCGATCGCGGCGGGCGCGGGCGAGGCCGGCATGGGCGTCATGATGGCGGGCCAGCAGGCCGCGCTCGGCAAGTTCCTCGCCTTTTCGCGCGTCCAGGAATCGACCGCCGACGCCGCGGGCGCGCAATATCTGTCGAAGGCCGGGATCAGCGGCCGCGGCAGCCTCGCCTTTTTCAAGAAACTGCAGAATCTCGAATTCCGCTACGGGGTCAAGCAGGACGACGATCAGGCTTACGGCCGCACCCACCCGATGTCGGGCGACCGCATCCAGACGCTGCGCGAAGTCTATGTCATCGATCCGGCATGGGAAAAGCCCGCCGACCCGAAAATCGAGGCGCGCTTCCAGCGCATCAAGGCGAAGCTGTCGGGCTATATGGCCGAGCCCGAGCGGACGCTGCGCAAATTCCCCGAAAGCAACAGCAGCATTCCGGCGCGCTACGCCCGCGCCTATGCGTGGCACAAAAGCGCCTATCCGCAAAAGGCGCTGACCGAAGTCGAGGGTCTGCTCGCGAGCAACCCGAGCGATCCCTATTTCCTCGAGCTTGAGGGCCAGGTGCTGCTCGAATCGGGCCGGCCCAAGGAAGCGATCCCGGCGCTGCGCAAGGCGGTCAGCCTGTCGCGGTCGCAGCCGTTGATCAGCGCGACGCTGGGCCATGCACTGATCGCGACCGAGGATCCGGCGAATTATGCCGAAGCCGAAGAGGTGCTGAAAACCGCGGTCGCGCTCGACAATCAGAACCCGTTCGCCTGGTATCAGCTCGGAATCGTCTATGCGAACAAGGGCGATCAGGCGCGCGCGGCGCTCGCCTCGGCCGAACGCTACAGTCTTGAGGGTGGACAGTCGGGGCTTGCGCTGCGTAATGCCGAAATGGCGATGCAGGGTTTGCCCCAAGGCTCGCCCGACTGGATCCGTGCACAGGATATTTCGTTGGTGGCTCGCGCCGAGGTGGAACGCGAGCGCAAACGGCGTTAGTTTCGGGTGAAGACAGGGGCGACGCGTCGCATTTCCGTGATGCTCGAGGGCGATAAGTGACTGATAAAAAAGACGATTACTACCAGCCATGGCTGCGCGACCCCGCGCCGACGCCGACAGGCGGTGCGCCGGCGCCGGGCGAAGGATTGGCGAAGCCGAAGGACGAGCCCCCGGTCGGCATCGACCTTGCGCGATACAGCGCCCCCGAAAAGCCGCGCGATCCGCTGGTGAAGCCCGAGGCGATCAAGGCCGGCGCGGCGAACCTGTGGGACCGTATCCAGAGCGGCGCCGAAGCCTTTGCCGACTGGACGATCCGTGTCGGCGACCGCGCCGACATTCCGGCGCGCGTCGAAGCGATGGAAATTCCGCGCCGCTCACGCGCACTCGCGGCAAAGACGGGTGCGCTGACCGCGCGCGCCGCGCGCGCGGCGGGGCGCGGATCGGCGCAGGCCGGCCGCGCCGCCGCCAAGGCGAGCAGCGAGGCATGGGAGAAGATGGCGCTCGGCGACAAGGCCCGGAAGCTATCGAGCGAAGCCGGGCGCGGGCTCGGCGAAGTCGCGGGCAAGACCAAGGCGGGCGTTGTCGACATCGCCAAGGCGAGTGGCGAAAGTCTTCGCGACGGCATCGGCGATGCCGCAAGCAAGCTCCGCCCCGCGCCGCGCGAGGAGCTGGCGCCGCCGCCCTCGGGGCTCGAACAATTGCTCGCGCGCGAGGAAGCCGCTGCCGCGCAGGCGAACGCACCTGCCGCGCCCGACTTGCCGCTGTTCGCCGGCGACGCCGCGATTCCGGCTGTCGCGAAGCCCGCACCGACGGCGAGCGCGATGGAAGGCGACGATCGCTCGCCGATTGCGCCGCCAATGAAAAAGACCGCGAATGCCAAGGCGATGCCGGCGCAGGGCTTGCCGCAGGTGAAGGGGACGGGAATGGACGGCGTTTCAACGCGCACATGGGGTTTGGCGCTTGGCGGCATATTGCTCCTCGCCATCGTCTTCTGGCTCGGCGGCCGCTTCGGCGGCGGGATGAGCAAGAGCGAGGTCGAAACGATCGTCGCCGATTATATCAAGGCGAACCCGCAGATCATTCCCGCAGCGCTCGAAGCGCAGCGCAATGGCGAAATCGCCAAGGCGATCGACGCGATCCGCCCCGCGCTCGAAAAACCCTATGCCGGGGCGTGGGCGGGCAACGCCGACGGCGATGTGACGCTGGTGGTGTTCACCGACTATGCGTGCGGTTTCTGCCGCGCGAGCGTGCCCGACGTCGACCGGCTGATCCGCGAGGACAAAAGGCTGAAGGTCGTGTTCCGCGAACTGCCGATCATCGCGCCGCAAAGCCGCGACGCCGCGATCATGGCGCTCGCCGCGGCGCGGCAGGGCAAATATGACGCCTTCCACCACGCGATGTTCGCGGCGGGCTCGCTCGACAAGGCGGCGATCGCCGCGGCCGCCGAAAAGGTCGGCGTCGTCACCGACGGCACCGCCGATGCGACCGCGAACGAGGCGCTGTTCCAGCGCGAACTCGACAGCAACCTCGCGATCGCGACCCAGTTGCAGCTCAACGCCACCCCGACCTGGATCGTCGGCAACCAGCTGTTCCAGGGGCAGATCGGCTACGACGCGTTGAAGCAGGCCGTCGCGAAAGCCCGCGCGGCGAAAAGCTGAGGGAGATCGAGGGGGAAATGATCGACAAGGTGCCGGAATTTCCCTCCTCGTCATTCCCGCGCAGGCGGGAATCCCGCTTCTTCCTGTCGTTTCGCAATCGAGCTTCGGTGAAGGGTGCCCGGCCGCAGAGCGGGATTCCCGCCTTCGCGGGAATGACGAAATTTTCGCGATGACCGCGACCGTCTCGCACGATGAAGCGCTCGCCAACGCCCGCCGCCTGCTGAGCGGCGAGCCCGGCGCCGCGCTGGCGCAGGCGCAGGCGATCATCGAGGCGGTTCCCACATCGGCGGCCGCGCACCGCCTCGCCGCGCATGCGTTGCGCGCGCTGGGCCGCGAAACCGAAGCGCAGGCGGCGTCGCTCGCCGCCGTCGGCGTAACGATCCACGATGAAGCGATGGTCGACGCCGCGCTCGCGCTCGCCGAGGACCGGCTGCCCGATGCCGAGGGGGCGCTGCGCCAGCGGCTGCGCGAAGATGCGACCGATGTCGCGGCGATCCGCATGCTCGCCGAGGTGGCGGGCCGGATCGGACGTTATGAGGACGCCGAAAAATTGCTGTCGCGCGCGCTGCAGCTTGCGCCCGGTTTCGGCGCCGCGCGCGCCAATCTCGCGACCGTCTATTACAAGCAGAACCGCTTCGCCGACGCCGCCGAGACGCTCGATGCGGTGCTCGGCGACGATCCCGACAACCCCGCGCACGCGAATTTGCGCGCCGCAGCGCTTGGCCGCATCGGCGGCTATGACGAGGCGCTCGCGCTTTACGAAGAGCTGACGCGCCGTTTCCCCGATCATGCCAAGCTGTGGATGAGCTATGGTCATATGCTCAAGACCGTGGGGCGGCAGGACGACAGCATCGCCGCCTATCGCCGCGCGCTCGCCGCCGATCCGGGTCTCGGCGAAATCTGGTGGAGCCTCGCGAACCTCAAGACGATCCGTTTCGACGCGGAGGACCGCGCCGCGATGGAAGCGGCGCTTGTTGCGGCCGAACCCACCGCCGAGGCGCGCGCCGACGACCGGCTGCACCTGCATTTCGCGCTCGGCAAGGCGTATGACGATGCCGCCGAACATGAGCCCGCGTTTCGCCATTATGCCGCGGGCAACGCGATCCGGTCGGGCCAGCTCGGCTATCGCGCCGCCGAAACGAGCGCCGCGGTCGACGCGATCATCGCCGCCTGCACCCCCGAATTCTTCGCATCGCGCGCCGGCGCGGGCGACCCCGCGCCCGATCCGATCTTCATCCTCGGCATGCCGCGCGCGGGATCGACGCTGATCGAACAGATTCTTGCGAGCCATTCGGCGATCGAAGGCACGATGGAACTGCCCGACATCCCCGCGCTCGCGCTCGGCCTCGGCCGCGAGGCGTATGACGACGGCCGCCGCTGGATCGAGGCGCTGGCCGAGACGCCGCGCGAACGGCTCGCTGAGCTGGGCGCCGCCTTCCTCCAGCGCACCGCGGTGCAGCGCAAGACCGACAAGCCCTTCTATATCGACAAGCTGCCGAACAACTGGCTCTACACCGCCTTCATCCGGCTGATCCTGCCGAATGCGAAGATCATCGACGCGCGGCGTGCGCCGCTCGACTGCTGTTTTTCGAACTTCCGCCAGCATTATGCGAAGGGGCAGGCGTTCAGTTACGGCCTCGCCGACGTCGGCGGCTATTACCGCGATTATGTGCGGCTGATGGCGCATATCGACGCGGTCCAGCCGGGCCGCGTCCACCGCGTGATCCACGAGGCGCTGCTTGATGACCCCGAAACCGAGGTTCGCGCGATGCTCGCCTTTCTGGACCAGCCCTTCGAAGCCGCCTGCATGGCGTTCCACTCCAATGCACGCGCGGTGCGCACGGCGTCGAGCGAACAGGTGCGCAAACCGATCAATCGCGACGGCGTCGGGCAGTGGCAACCCTATGAAAAATGGCTCGATCCGCTGAAGCAGGCGCTCGGCCCCGTCCTCGGCGCATATCCCCGCGTTCCCGCCGATTTCGGCTAGGCTCTACGCGACAAAACGTTGCCTTTCGGCAACAGCCGACGACATTTTCGACCAACGACCACGGCACTCTGCCAACAATGCTTGCGCTTGCGCGGCGGTGCGTCATGCTCCGTCATATGGCTGTCATGTGAGGGGGATTCCATGCGGAAACTATCGGCAGTATTGACCAAAAGCGGCGCGTTCCTGCTCGGCAGCACGATCCTGTGCACATCGGGAACCGCGCTGGCCCAGCAAACCAACACCAACGACGACCGCGATATCGTCGTCACCGCGTCGAAGCGCGAAGAAAATCTGCAGGATGTGCCGCTCGCGATCACCGCGATCGGGACCGAGCGGCTCGACGAGCTGCAGGTCAAGGAATTCCAGGACGTCGTCAAATTCCTGCCGTCGGTGACGATCCAGACGCTCGCGCCCGGGTTCAGCCAGGTCTATTTCCGCGGCGTCGCATCAGGCGAGAATGCCAACCATTCGACCTCGTTGCCGACCGTCGGCACCTATCTCGACGAAATGCCGATCACGACCATCCAGGGCGCGCTCGACATTCACGCCTATGACCTCGCGCGCGTCGAGGCGCTCGCGGGGCCGCAGGGCACGCTCTATGGCGCGAGCTCGATGGCGGGCACGATCAAGCTCGTCACCAACAAGCCCGACACCAGCGGCACCTATGGCTCGGTCGGGCTCGAACTCAACAGCGTGGCGCGCGGCGGCATCGGCGGGGTGGCCGAGGGCTTCATCAACGCCCGGATCAGCGATCGCGCGGCGCTGCGCCTCGTCGGCTGGTATCGCCACGACGCGGGCTATATCGACAATATCGCGGGGACGCGCGTCTATCCGATCAGCCAGAACACCGACACCGATGGCGACGGCGAGAATGACACGGTCATCAACCTTCCCGGCGACGACATCACGCAGAACAACGCCGATCTGGTCGAAAAGGACTATAACACCGTCGACACCTATGGCGCGCGCCTCGCGCTCGGCATCGAACTCGACGACGACTGGACGATCCGCCCGACGCTGATGGGCCAGATCCAGAAAGCGAATGGCAGCTTCGCGCAGGAACGCTCGTCGGCGGTAACGCGCAGCCTGCAGACGGTGCAATATAATCCCGAACGCAGCGACGATAAATGGATCCAGGCCGCGCTGACGATCGAGGGCAAGATCGGCAATTGGGACCTGACCGTCACCGGCGGGCATCTGCGCCGCAAGACGCTGACCGACAGCGACTATTCGGATTACGCCTATTTCTACGACGCGCTCTTTGGGTCGGCGGTCTATCTTTACGACAATGCCGGCGACCAGATCAGCCCGAACCAATATATTCAGGGCATCGACCGCTATCGCCGCAACTTCGGCGAAATCCGCGTCGCCTCGCCCGCCGACGCGCGCATCCGCTTCATCGGCGGGCTGTTCTATCAGCGCCAGTCGCACAATATCGAGCAGCATTATATCATCGACAACCTGTCCGACGATCTGCAGGTCCCGGGCACCGTCGACAATATCTGGCTGACCAAGCAGCTGCGCGTCGACCGCGACTATGCCGCGTTCGGCGAGCTCAGCTTCGATATCACCGACAAATTGACGCTGACCGGCGGCGGCCGCCTGTACAAGTTCGACAACAGCCTCGTCGGCTTCTTCGGCTACAGCAACCCGGGGTACAGCAGCAATCCGGTCTATGCGTGCCAGGGTCCGGCCGTCGTCGATGGCTCGCCCTGCACCAACCTCGACAAGCGAACCAAGAAGACCGACTTCATCCACAAGCTGAACCTGACGTACAAGTTCACCGACGATGTGATGATGTATGCGACCTGGTCTCGCGGTTTCCGTCCCGGCGGCATCAACCGGCGCGGCTCGCTGCCGCCCTATGGCTCCGACACGCTCGACAATTACGAGCTCGGGTGGAAGACCAGCTTCGGTCCGGTTCGGTTCAACGGCGCGGTGTATCAGCAGGATTGGAAAAATATCCAGCTGTCCTTCCTCGGCGCCAACGGGCTGAGCGAAGTGCGCAACGCCGGCATCGCGCGGATCCGCGGGGTCGAAGCCGACGTCAGCTATCGTTCGGGCGGCTTCTCGCTCGGGATGGGCGCCAGCTATAACGACGCGACGATCCGCCGCGATTTCTGCGCCATCGCCAATGCCGATTTCGATTGCACGACAACGGACAACAGCCTGCTCGCGCCGTCGGGATCGCGCCTTCCGGTCACCGCGAAGTTCAAGGGCAATGCCGTCGCGCGCTATGAATTCCCGATCAGCGGCCTCGACGGCCACGTCCAGTTCGCGGTCAACCATATCGGCAAAAGGCGGTCCGACCTTCGCACGCTTGAAAATGACATCGTCGGCAATTTCAAAGCCTATACGACCGCCGATTTCAGCATCGGGGTGAAGGGCGAGGGCTGGGATGCCGAACTGTTCGCAACGAACCTGTTCGACAGCCGCGGCGTGATCAACAGCGCGGTCCAGTGCGGCGAGACGGTGTGCGGCGACGGCGATGGCCTGACCCCGGGCGGCGGGGTCTTCTATGACAATGTCATCCGCCCACGCCTGATCGGCATCAAGGTGAGCAAGGACTTCTGAGCGGCCCATTGAGGGGACGGCGCAAACGCGCAACGCGCCGCCCCTCGGCTCTATCCCCCACGCGGGGGATGGACGAACAGACCCCGATCGGACGGTATCGACACCCGGGTCGATCGCGATCGGGGATAGAGGATGGGAACCAGCTTCGCATGGCAGAAGAGATGACCGCAGGCATCAGGCCCGCCCAAAAGCTCGGCCTTGCGATGTGCGTCGCGCTCGTCATGGGCAATATGATCGGATCGGGGGTGTTCCTCCTCCCCGCCAGCCTTGCCCCGTTCGGCTGGAACGGCGTCGCAGGGTGGGTCATCACGATCGCCGGCGCGCTTGCGCTCGCGGTGGTTCTCGCGCGGCTGACCGTCGCCTTTCCGCAGGCGAGCGGGCCGACCGCCTTTGTCCAGCTCGCCTTCGGGCGCATTCCCAGCTTCATGATCGGCTGGGCCTATTGGGTGTCGGTGTGGACCGCCAATGTGACGCTCGCGGTCGCCGCGGTCAGCTTTCTCAGCCTCTTCGCGCCAGCGCTCGGCGACCATATGGCGCTCTCGACGCTCGCGCTGATCTGGATCGTCACCGCGATCAACTGGCGCGGCGCGCGCGCGGCGGGGCGTTTCCAGATCGTGACCCTGCTTATTAAGCTGATCCCGCTGCTGACCGTAATCGTCCTGATACCGATCGCATTCGGCAGCGAGACCCCCGTCGTCACGACACCCTTTCCGGCCGAGGGACTGTCGCTGACCGCGGTCAGCGGATCGGCGATCCTCACTTTGTGGGCGCTGCTTGGTTTTGAATCGGCGAGCGTCGCGACCGACAAGGTCAAGGATCCGGTCGTCACCATCCCGCGCGCGACGATCATCGGCACGCTGGCGACGGGCATCTTCTACCTGATCGTCTGTTCGGCGGTCGCACTGATGCTGCCGGCGGACAAGGTCGCGACGTCCGACGCGCCGTTCGCCCTGTTCGCCGAAACCTATTGGGGGCACGGTCCGGCGCTGTTCATCGCCGCCTTTGCCGCGATCAGCGCGATCGGGGCATTGAACGGCTTCACACTGATCCAGGCCGAGCTGCCGGCAACGCTCGCGCGCCAGGGGCTGTTTCCCGCATGGTTCGCGCGCACCAACCGCCACGGCACGCCCGTTGCCGCGCTGCTGATCGCGAGCGGCCTCGCGACCGCGTGCGTCGTCCTGAACAGCAACAAATCGACCGCGGAGATGTTCACCTTCATGGCCATCCTGTCGACCTCGGTGACGTTATGGCTCTACCTCTCCTGCGCCGCCGCCGCGCTGCGCCTGCGCGTGGCGATACCGGTCGCCCTGATCGGCCTCGCCTATTCGGTCTGGACGCTGTGGGGCGCCGGGCTGAACGTCAGCGCGATGAGCCTGATCCTGATGGTCGCGGGACTGCCGCTCTATTGGTGGACGCGCGGCTCAGCGCCAGCCTCAACGCCATCGGGGAGCGAAGAAACCCCGGTCGCGTAGGATCACCTGCGCCGCATTATGCCCCGGCGCGCCGGTGACGCCGCCGCCGGGATGCGTGCCCGCGCCGCACATATAAAGGCCCTTCACCGGCCCGCGATAGGCGCCGTTGCCGAGCACCGGGCGCGCCGACCATAGCTGGTCGAGGCTCATATTGCCGTGCATGATGTCGCCGCCGACCAGCCCGAACTTGCGCTCGAGCCCCTTGGGGCTGAGGATCTGGCGCCCGACGATCGAGGCGCGAAAGCCGGGGGCATAAGCCTCGACCGTGTCGATGATCGTATCGGCGGCCTTCCCCTCCTCGGCGTCCCAGTCGCGTCCGTCTGGAAGTTCGGGGGCGAATTGCTGGCAGAACAGGCTCGCGACATGCTGCCCCGGCGGCGCGAGGCTGTCGTCGACGGTCGACGGGATGAGCATTTCGACGATCGGTTTCTTCGACCAGCCGTACTGCTTCGCGTCGAGGAAGGCGCGGTCCATATAGTCGAGCGTCGGGGCGAGAATGATCCCCGACTGATGATGCTCGCCGGGTTCGGGGAGGCAGGTGAAGCGCGGCAACTCGCTGAGCGCGACATTCATGCGGAAGGTGCCGCTGCCCGCCTTGAACGCCTTGATGCGGCGGCGGAATTCGGGGGCGATATCGCCTTCGTCGAACATCCGTTCGTAGAGCAGTTTAGGTCCGACATTGGCAATCACCCGCGCAGCCGCGATTTCCTCGCCGCCGACCAGCTTGCCCCCTACCGCTTTACTGCCGTCGACGAGAACCTTGTCGACCGGGCTTTCGAGGCTGATCTCGACCCCGAGCTGGGTGCAGACCTTCGCCATCATCTGGGTAATCGCGCCCATGCCGCCGACGCTGTGGCCCCACGCGCCCTTCTTGCCGTTCACCTCGCCGAAGACGTGATGGAGGAGAACATAGGCGCTGCCCGGCGTATCGGGGCTGGCATAGTTGCCGACGACCGCATCGAAACCGAAAGCCGCCTTGACGGCTTCGCTTTCGAACCAGCTGTCGAGGAAGGTGCGCGCCGACTTGGTGAAGAGTTCGAGCACGTCGCGCTGCTGCGACAGGCTGAGTTTGGTGAGGCCGCGCCCCTGCCGCGCCGCGTCGATCAATGTCTTGAAGCCGTCGCCGACATTCGGCGGCGATTTCAATGCGAGGTCGCGCAGCACATCGGCCACGCCCTCGAGCATGTCATAATATTCAGAAAGGCGCGCGGCGTCATGCGCCGAGAAGCGCGCGAATTCCTTTTGCGTGCGTTCGAGCCCGCCGCCGAGTTTCAGATAGCCGCCATCTTCCTGCGGCAGGAAATTGCTGATCGGCCGCTCGATGACGCGGTAGCCATGATCGGCCAGCTTCATGTCGGCGATGACCTTAGGCTGAAGCAGGCTGACCGTGTAGCTCGCGACCGAATTGCGGAACCCCGGCGCGAATTCTTCGGTCACCGCGGCGCCGCCGACCACGTCGCGCGCCTCGACGATGCGCACCTTCAGCCCCGCCTTGGCGAGATAGAAGGCGCAGACGAGGCCGTTGTGGCCGGCGCCGATAATCAGGGCGTCATAGGCTTTGGTCATTGAAATTCTTTCGCAAGCGGGGATTGGACATGCTGGCGGCCAAAACCGAGGCCGAGGATTCGGCCCGGGATGCGGCGGAGCAGCGGGAAACGGTCCAGCAATCGGACGGCGAGCGGGACGCGCGTGATTTCGCCGCGCAGCATCGGTTCGATGATATTCTGATGCGCGAAGCGCTGGAGCCCCTGCATCCGCGTCGTCGGTTTCCAGCGGCGTTCCTGCACCTTCGCAAGCAGCGGGTCGGGATCGGCGCCAGCGGCAAGGGGCGCGGCGAGGATATTTGCCGTCGCCACCGCATCCTGCACCGCGAGGTTGATCCCGACGCCGCCGACGGGCGACATCGCGTGCGCGGCGTCGCCGATCGCGAGCAGCCCGGGGCGCGACCAGCGCGTGAGACGATCGAGCGCGACCGAGAGCAGTTTGACATCGTCGAAGCTCTGGATCGCGTCGATCCCGGCGGCGAGACCGGGAGCGATTGCAACGATCTTGTCGCGAAAGGCCGCGATCCCGCGCGCTTCGATCGGCGCGAAGGCGCCCTTTTCGATGATCTGCGCGCATTGCCAATAGTCGCCGCGCGGGATGGCGACGACCATGCCGCATTTGTCGATCGTGCCGAGCGCGACTTCGGACATGTCCATGCCCGCAGGAACGGGGATGCGGAACCACAGCACGTCCATCGGCGCGCCCAGATCTTCGAGCGGCAATTCGGCAGCGTCGCGCAGCACCGAGCGGCGGCCGTCGGCGGCGATGACGAGCCGCGCGGGCAGGGTCGCGCCACTCGCCAGCGTCACGCCGCTCACGCGGCCGTTTGCGTCATAGGTGAGCCCAGTCGCCTCGGTCGACATGCGCAGATCGAAGGTCGGATATTTCCGGCCCTTCCCCGCGATAAAATCGAGCAGATCCCATTGCGGCATCATCGCCACGAAGCGCGCCGCGACGGGCAGATGCTTCATCGTCGCGATCGTATAGCGCCCGCCGAGCAGGTTGAGCGTCATCGTGTCGATCGCGGCGTGCGGTTCCTTGAGCAGCTCTTCGAGCAGCCCGATCTCGTGGAACAGTTCGAGCGTCGAGGGATGCACGGTATCGCCGCGAAAATCGCGTAGGAAGTCGCCGTGTTTCTCGAGGATCGTGACGGGCACGCCGGCGCGCGCGAGCAGCAGGCCCGCGACCATGCCGGCGGGACCGCCGCCGACGATGATGACAGGGTGAACCTCAGCCATAACAATCTCCGTTCGTGTCGAGCGAAGTCGAGACACCGCGAGGCCGTGCGCTCGCGATGGGCATCTCGACTTCGCTCGATGCGAACGGGGATATTATTGTCATGCCCGGCTCCAACCCGGCGGCGGGGCTCGCTCCAACCGCGCTTCGGGGATGAGCTCGCGCATTCGCGAACAGAAATGCTTGAGGCAGACCTCCTTGTCGCTGAGCGGTCCCATCGTGAAGCTTTTCGACGCCATCCCCTGCTGGACGCGCGTAATCAGTTCGGTATCCTCGGCGTTGACCTGACGGTTGATGCGCCAGTTCAAATAGCGTGCGGCCTTCATCTCGCGGCGCTCGTCGGGGAGGACATAGGAAATCTCGCGGATCAGGCACGTCGTCGGCCCCGTCGGCAGCCACTGCATGAAATCGACCTGGTCGGGATAGATGTCGAAGGCGACGTTCGGCCAGAGCTTGAAATAGAGCCAGTGGCGCTGGTTGGCCTCGGGTAGATGCGGGACCGGCGGCAGCAGCCGCTGATACATGCGCTCGGACCAGTTCACCGACGGCCGGTCGATCAGGTCGCCCCACATGCGGTCGACATTATCCTCGGCCTCGACGCCATAGCTTTTGCCGAACAGGCGCGTGAGGCCGGGGTGCGCGACGGGAATGTGGAGCCCGTCCGAATAATTGTCACCGACATTCTTCCAATTGACCTCGCGCGGGCGCAGCGTGACGCGGCCGAGCGCGCCGAGTTCCTCGAAGCGGTAGGGCGCGACCTGCGCTTCATAGGGCGCCATCATCGAGGCGACCGACGGGCCGCCATCATCCTCGAGCCGCACGAACCAGAAGCCGCGCCATTGTTCGAGTCCGACGGGGACGAGCCCCGCCTTGCCCTTGTCGAGCGTCGGATAGCTCGCCGAATCGGGCACCCCGGTCAGCCGGCCGTCGAGCTCGTAGGTCCACGCGTGGTAGGGACAGACGAGCTTCTTCGCGCAACCCACCGCGCCGTCGACAAGGCGCGAGCCACGATGGCGGCAGACATTGGTGAAGGCGCGTACATTACGGTCGGTGCCGCGCACCAGAATCACGCTCTCGCCGCAATAGTCGATGCTGTGCCAGTCGCCGACGTTCGGGATGTCGCTATTGTGGCAGACGACCTGCCAGCTCGGACGGAAGATCCGTTCCATTTCAGCGGCATAGAAATCAGGATCGCTATAGGTCCAGGCGGGCAGCGACCAGCCATCGAGCGGGTCGAGATTCGAATCGCGAAGGGGTGCAGTTGCCATATCTCGTTCCTTGTTGTACATATGTATAACAATATGACCGCCGTTCGCCAAGCCTTTACGCGCGAAAGCGCCGATGCCCGCCGGGCGGACCTGATCGAGGCGACCGCGGCGTGCCTTGCCGAGCATGGGCTGGCGGGAACCAACGTCCGCGCGATCTGCGCGAAGGCGGGCGTGTCGCCGGGGCTGCTGCGCCACTATTTCGGCGGCATCGACGATCTGGTCGCGGCGACCTATCAAGCGACGAGCGACCGCATGGACGCGATTTTCGCCGCCGCGATGGTGCAGGCGGGCAGCGATCCGCGCGCGCGGCTGACCGCTTACCTCACCGCCAGTTTCCGTCCGCCGGTGACCGATCCCGAACTGCTCGGCGCATGGACCGCCTTTTGGGCGCTCGCACGCAGCGACGGTCGCATGGCGGCGATCCACGCGGAAAGTTACGCCGGCTATCGCGCCCGGCTCGGCGAATTATTGGTCGCGTGCGGCGCGGCCGATGCCGAGCGGCTGGCGATCATGCTGACCGCGATGGTCGACGGGCTGTGGCTCGAGCTGTCGCTCGACGCCGAAAGTTTCGGCGCCGAGGCGGCAGTCGCGATGGTCAAGCGCGCGGTCTTCGCGCTCGTCTGACCCTTATTTCGACAGGTCTCGCAGCAAACTGTCCCAATGGGCGAGCGCCGGCGCGATCGCATCGACGGGCACGCGCTCGTTGAGGCCGTGGGCGTAGCTGTCGCTCGCTTTCGAGAAGAGACCCGCGACGCCATAGCTCGGCACGCCCTGAATGCGGAAATGATAGCTGTCGGTCGCGCCCGCGCTCATCGACGGGATGATCGGCAAGCCCGGAGCACGCGCATGCACCGCCTTCGTCACCGCCGCGACGACGTCGGGGCGCAGCGGCGAGGCATCGCTCGCGCTCGCGTCGGGATCGGTCTTCACCTTGATCGCCGGATCGGCGATCGCCTTTTCGAGCTCGGCGCGCACCGTTTCGACCGGCACGCCGGGGAAGATGCGGCAGTTGATGTTCGCGGTCGCACGCTGGGGCAGCGCATTCTCGGCATGCCCGCCCTTGACCAGCGTCGGCACGCAGGTGGTCCCGATCTGGCCGATATATTCGGGGTCGGCGCGGATCGCAGCAATGGCTTTCGCGTCCGACGGGTTCGCGGCAAAGGCTTTCAGCGCCGCGCCGATATCGCCGCCGACCTGGTCGGCGACGATCGGCATGCCGACCTTGGTCAGCTCATTCTGCTGCGGCGTGAAGCGATAGGCGCCCACCTTGGCGAGCGCGGTCGACAGCTGGACGATCGCATTGCTGCCCGACGGGCGCGAGCTGTGGCCGCCCGGGTTGGTGACTTCGAGCGTGAAGTCGGCATAGGTCTTCTCGCCCGCCTGCAGGCCATAATATTTGGGTTTGCCGTCCTCGCCGATCGTCCCGCCACCGCCGTCGCCGTTGAGCGCGAATTCGGCACCCTTATACTTCGCTGCGAGCGCGCGCGTCGTGGTCATCGAGGTTTCCTCGTCGCCCGAGAGCAGCAAGATGATCGATCGCTTCGGCTTGAAGCCGTCCTTCTTGAGCTGCGCCATCGTCGCGACCATCATCGAGACGTCGAACTTATTGTCTTCCGACCCGCGCCCGAAAATATAGCCCTCTTCCTCGACCGGCACGAAGGGGTCGCGCGTCCAGTCCTTGGGATCGGCCTCGACGACGTCCATATGGCCGAGCAGCACGATCGGCTTTTGCTTCGTCGTCCCGTGCAGCGTTGCGGCGAAGGTCGCGGTTTCGCCGATCGGGGTGATTTCGATGTCAGCGTCGGCATAGCCCGCGGCTTTCAGCACGCTTGCATAATAGGCGGCGAGCTTGGGCACCTGTCCGCGCCCCTCGACCGTCGGGATCGCGATGCTGTCCTTAAGGATTTTCTTCGCGGTTTCGGTATCGGCGGGCTTGGCGTGGACGGGCGCGGCGGCGAGCAAGGCGGCGGCGAGGGCGAGCGGAGCGGTAAGGTTGCGCATGGAAACGGACCCTAACCAGCTGTCATCCCAGCGCAAGCTGGGATCGCTATCGTGGTGGCCGGGCGGCAGCGGTCCCAGCTTTCGCCGGGACGACGATTCCTATGCCGCCTTCTTCGCCTTCGGTGCCGGCGTCTTCGGCTTGTAGCGGCAGAGGTCGACGACCGGGCAGCGCCAGCACTCAGGGGTGCGCGCCTTGCAGATATAGCGGCCGTGGAGGATCAGCCAGTGATGCGCGCCGACGCGGAACGGTGCGGGCGTATTCTTTTCGAGCTGTTTTTCGACCGCGAGCACGGTCTTGCCGGGTGCGAGCCCGGTGCGATTGCCGACGCGGAAGATATGCGTGTCGACCGCGAAGGTTTCGGCGCCGAAGGCGCAGTTCATCACGACATTGGCGGTCTTGCGCCCCACCCCGGGCAGTTCGACGAGCGTGTCGCGGTCGGCAGGCACCTCGCCGTGAAACTCGCGGACGAGGATTTCGCTGAGTGCGATGACATTCTTCGCCTTGCCGTTGAACAGTCCGATCGTCTTGATGTGCTGCTTCAGCCCCTCTTCGCCGAGGTCGATCATTTGCTGCGGGGTCTTTACCTCCTGAAAGAGCCGCCGCGTCGCCTTGTTCACCCCGACGTCGGTCGCCTGCGCCGACAGCACAACCGCGACGAGCAGCTGATAGGTGTTGCCGAACTCCAGCTCGGTCTCGGGGCTCGGGTTGAGTTCCGCGAGCCTCCGGTAGAATTCGAAGATATCGGCCTTTTTCATCGGATCAGTTAAGCCCGAGCACCTGCGGCATCGTGTAGCGGTCGGGCTTCTGCTGGAGCAGCCACAGCGCCGCGCGCACCGCGCCGCGCGCGAAGATCATGCGGTTTTCGGCGCGGTGCGAGAGGGTGATCATCTCCTCCGGCCCCGCGAAGATCACGTCATGGTCGCCCGCAACCGTCCCGCCGCGCAAGGACGCGAAGCCGATCTTGCCATGACCGCGCGCGCCCGTAAGCCCGTCGCGGCCGCGTTCGGAGCAGGTGTCGAGGTTGATCCCGCGCCCTTGCGCCGCCGCCTGCCCGAGCAGCAGCGCGGTGCCGCTCGGTGCGTCGACCTTCATCCGGTGGTGCATCTCGACCACCTCGATATCCCAGTCGGCGCCGAGCCGCGTCGCGGCCTCGCGCACCAGATGCGCGAGCAGCGTGACGCCGAGCGAAGTGTTGCCGGTCTGAAGCACCGCGATATCCTTTGCGGCATCGTCGATCAGATAATGATGGCGTTCCTCGAGCCCCGTCGTCCCGATGACGATCGGCGTTTTCGCCGCAACGCAGGCGTCGAGCGTCGCCTCGAGCGCCGCGGGCGACGAGAAATCGACAAGAACGTCGGCGTCGCTGGCGAGCCTCAGAACATTGCCGCCCCGGTCGACGCCACAACTGCGCTGCCCCGCTTCGGAGATCGCAGCGGCGAGCGCGACGCCCATCCGACCTTCGCTGCCGATAATACCGATGCTGGTCATATGCCGTCCCCTAAATTGCCGCTCCCTTTAGCCGCTCGTGTCGAGCGAAGTCGAGACACCCATCAAAATGACGCAATGCCGATGGGCATCTCGACTTCGCTCGATGCGAGCGGATAGAGAGGAGTCATGCGTGACATCCAGAATATCGTCATCCTGACCGGCGCCGGCGTTTCGGCCGAAAGCGGCATCGACACCTTTCGCGACAGCGGCGGCCTCTGGGAACAGCATCGCGTCGAGGATGTCGCGACCCCCGAAGCCTTTGCGCGCGATCCCGACCTTGTCCTGCGCTTCTACGATATGCGGCGCGAGGCGATCCAGACCAAGGCGCCGAACGCCGCGCACGAAGCGCTCGCGCGGCTCGACGCCGTATGGCCGGGCGAACTGCTGATCGTTACGCAGAATGTCGACGACCTGCACGAGCGGGCGGGCACGAAACGGCTGATCCATATGCACGGCGAACATCTCAATGCCTGGTGTACCGCATGCGACGCGCGAGTGCCGTGGACGGGGCCGTTGCTCGACCGGCCAGCGTGCAGCGCGTGCGGCATCGTCGGCACCCTGCGCCCCGACATCGTCTGGTTCGGCGAGATGCCGTACCGGATGGAGGACATTTACCACGCCCTGAACCGCGCCGACCTGTTTGTTTCGATCGGCACGTCGGGCGCGGTCTATCCCGCCGCGGGCTTCGTGCGCGAGGCGCGCGCGTCGGGCGCGCGGACGCTTGAGCTCAATATGGAGCCGAGCCAGGGCAGCTACTGGTTCAACGAGGCCCGGCAGGGTCCGGCGACGCAGCTGGTGCCCGAGTGGGTCGAGGAGATGCTGGGCTAGCTAGCGGCGCGACGCGAAGAAATCGCGAAGGAGCGCGGCCGCCTCCGCGTCGCCGATGCCGTCGTAAATCTCGGGCCGGTGGTGGATCGTCGGCTGCGCGAAGGTGCGCGGGCCGTGGACGACCGCGCCGCCCTTCGGATCGTCGGCGCCATAATAGAGGCGCGCGATGCGCGCGTGGGCGATCGCGCCGGCGCACATCGCGCAGGGCTCGAGCGTCACATAGAGGTCGCAGCCATCGAGCCGCTCGTTGCCGAGCTTGGCCGCCGCAATGCGAATCGCGACGATTTCGGCATGCGCGGTCGGGTCGTGCGATTCGCGCGGGCGGTTGTGGCCTTCGGCGATAATCGCGCCGTCCTTGACGATCACCGCGCCGACGGGCACTTCGCCCCATTCTGCGGCAATGCGGGCGAGATCGAGCGCGCGGCGCATCGGTTCGGGAAGCGGAAACTGGGCCATAAAAGCGGCCTATGCGCTTGACGAATCTCCTGCAAGCCGATAAGCGCGCGCCTTTCCCGGCTCACTCCGGTTCTGTATTCCCCGTTTTGCGGGAAGTGCCCGGACGCCGACCTGAAATTTTTTGACGAGGACGAAGACCATGTCGCGCATCTGCGAACTGACCGGCAAGGGCCGCCAGGTTGGCCACAATGTGAGCCACGCCAACAACAAGACCAAGCGCACCTTCCTGCCCAACCTGCAGAATGTGACGTTGCTGTCGGACGCGCTCGGCAAGGGTGTGAAGCTGCGCGTGTCGACCCACGGCCTGCGCACGGTCGAGCATAATGGCGGTCTCGACAACTGGCTGCTGAAGGCCGGCGACGACCAGCTGTCGACTTCGGCGCGCAAGGTGAAGAAGGAAGTCGCGAAGAAGCTGGCCGAAAAGGCCGCTTAAGCGCTTTCGAATCGCCAAGAGCAATCAGGCCGCCGGATCACCGCGCGGCCTTTTTGCTGTCCGGCCTCTTTTTCGACGGCAGGCCCACCAGTTCAAATTGCAGCAGCAGACTGCGTTGCCAGACATTGAAATTATTGTCGGCAACGAGCCACAACCAGGTCCGCCCCTGCTCGACCGAAATCGCCGCGCCTTCATAATTTTCGGCGAGCGCCGCCGGGACGCGGCCGATCGTCCGTGATCGCACGACAGCGTCCTTCTTTATGTCCGCGGGGTCGACGACAGCGACGATCGTCGTGAAAACGGGGTCGAAGCCGAGCCGCCGGTGCACGATCAGGATGCGCCCGTCGGGCAGCGCCGCGGCATCGCTGACCAGCCCGCGCCCCGCCGAATCATAAAAGAAGCGAATCGGCGCGGGACCGGGCGCGGCCGGATCGCCGGTGTAGATCAACGCCTCGCGCCCGCGCGGATCGTCGTTGGCGTCTTCCAGAAAGACCACCGTCCGGCCGTCCGGCAGCCGCGTCATCGCCTCAGGCCCGCGATTCCTGGGCCAGCGCGCCGGTTCGGGCAGCTTGCGTCGCGACTCGATTGCCGAAAGACCGGCATCGAGTCGCCAGATTTCGTTGATCCCCTCGAGCGCGATCCAGCTCTTGCCGCTTTCGGGGGCGACAAACATCGCCTCGGCATCGACCATGGATTTGCGTTGCGGCCTGCCGTCGGGCGTCGGCAGCGCGCGAATCCGGACATCCGAAACCGAACCGCGCGCATCGAGCGTCAGGCGCACTCCATAACCATTGTCGCCGATCAGCTGAAACCGGTCCGGCCCCATCCGCGCGAGCGCCGAAAAGCCGCCGAACCGGCTGTGCGGGCTGACGAGATGCCAGCCGCGGACGAACCGCATCGCACCCGAAGCCTCGGGCGCGAAAACCAGCGGACGCGCGGCGGCGCCTTCGGTCATGTCGCCCTTGGGAAAGCGCATGACGGTGCCGGGCACCGGACCGACGGCAAGAAAGATCAGGGCAGCGAAGAGCAAGCGGCGCATCGCCGCGGGTTAGGGCGGCGATGCGCGAAAGGGAAGCGGTTCGCCGCAGAAAGCTGAACATCAGCCAACAACCATGTTCAGGCTTCGCTCAATGCGAATCAGGCAAAACTGTTTCATCGACAAAGCCCAGTCGGGCCAATGACGACGAAGGAGAACGACAATGAAAAAGATGGTGACCCTCTCGATCGCCGCCCTGATGTCCGCCGCGACGCTGGGCATGGCGGCTCCCGCCGCGGCGCAGAACGGTTATTATGACCGCGACGGCTATTCGAGCTATTACAGCGGCTACGACCGCGACGATCGTCGCTACGACCGCTATGACCGCCGCGACTATCGCCGCGACCGCCGCGATTACCGCAATGATCGCCGCTATTACCGTGGTGACCGCCGCAACTATCGCCAGTGCGACAAGGGCACCGGCGGCACCGTGATCGGTGCGATTGCAGGCGGCCTTGCCGGTCATGAAATCGCCGGCCGCGGCGACCGCACGGTCGGCACGATCATCGGCGGCGCTGTCGGCGCCCTCGCCGGCCGCGCGATCGACAAGGGGAATGACGGCTGCCGTTAAGGGCTGTCCCGACCCCCAATAATTTCCTTCCCTCCTCCACCCCGCCCGGCCCCGCGCCGGGCGGGGTTTTCGTTGCGCCCAGCAGGCCGGGGAGGAGGCCTTGCCATAATGGCCGGGAAAGCCTAGGTTTGCTGCCAAGTGCACGCCTGCGGTCTTGCGGGCGCGTGAGCAGAACAGGTTACGATAGCCATGCGGCAAATGGCAGCGCCATCAGGGCGACCGCCGCGGCCAGGCCCGGCGGTAAAAGGACGAAACAAGGCGGGTGGCGAATCGCGTCCGATGCCGATCACGCGGCCGCGCAGCTATGCCGCGATCGACCTTGGCACCAACAATTGCCGGCTTTTGATCGCCCGCCCGCAAAATGGCGAGCTCGTCGTCATCGACGCTTTTTCGCGCATCGTCCGCCTCGGCGAAGGCTTGCACGGCAGCGGCCGCATCAGCGACGCGGCGATGGACCGCACCGTCGCGGCGCTGTCGATCTGCGCCGACAAGCTGCGCCGCCGCCACGTCTCGCTGTCGCGCGCGGTCGCGACGGAAGCGTGCCGCCGCGCGAGCAACGGCGAGGAACTGGCCGAGCGTGTCCGCCGCGAAACGGGCATCGTCCTCGACATCATCTCGGCCGCCGAAGAGGCGCGGCTCGCGGTGCTCGGCTGCCACAATCTGATGGAGCCCGGCGAAGGCCCGGCGCTGATCTTTGACATCGGCGGCGGTTCGACCGAGCTGATGCACGTCGATGTGTCGGACCATGACGTCAAGATCCACGACTGGATCAGCGTGCCGTGGGGCGTTGTCTCGCTGACCGAACATGCGCCGCTTCCCGACGACAGCCTCGCCGGCCGCCAGGCCGCCTATGCGCATATGCGCGAAGTGACGCGCGAAGCTTTTGCCGCCTTTGCCGGGCGCGCCGAACGCTTTGCCGGTCAGAAGCTGCGCCTGCTCGGCACCAGCGGCACCGTGACGACGCTCGCCAGCGTCTTCCTCGACCTGCCGCGATACGACCGGCGCGCGGTCGACGGGCTGGTGGTCCCATCCGATGCGATGCGCGACATCAGCCGCCGCCTTGCCGACGCGAGCATCGCCGATCGTGCCGAAATCGCATGCATCGGCCGCGAGCGCGCCGACCTGGTCGTCGCGGGCTGCGCGATCCTCGAGAGCATCATCGACCTGTGGCCCGCCGTCCGTGTCGGTGTCGCCGACCGCGGCATCCGCGAGGGCATCCTGCGCACGCTGGCGATGCAGGGCCGCGACATCCCCGTCACCCGCCGCGAGTATCGCAAATGAGCGGTGCCGGCGGAAAGGGTGGCAGCGGCCGCGGCGGTCTCCATGTGCGCGTCAAAACCGCGCGCAAGCGCAGCGTCTCATCGACGCGCTGGCTGCAGCGGCAATTGAACGATCCCTATGTCCGCCGCGCGCAGGCCGAGGGGTATCGCTCGCGCGCCGCATACAAGCTGATCGAGCTCGACGAGAAATTCGGCTTCCTCAAGAAATCGCGCGCGGTCGTCGACCTTGGCATCACGCCCGGCGGCTGGTCGCAGGTCGTACGCAAAGCGAACCCCCGCGCGCGTGTCGCGGGGATCGACCTGCTCCACTGCGAGCCGATCGAGGGCGTCGAAATCCTCGAAATGGATTTCATGGACGATGCGGCGCCGGGCGCGCTGATCGAGGCGCTGGGCAGCGCCCCCGACCTCGTCATTTCGGACATGGCGGCGAACACTGTCGGCCATCAACAGACTGACCATCTGCGCACGATCGGCCTTGCCGAAACCGCCGCCGATTTCGCGGTGCAGAATCTGCTGCCTGGCGGCGCGTTTGTGGCCAAGGTGTTCGCGGGCGGGGCGGATCACACGCTGCTGACTCTACTAAAACGTCACTTCACAACGGTAAAGCACGCCAAACCGCCGGCGAGCCGCAAGGGGTCGCCCGAGCTCTATGTCATCGCCCAAGGCTTCAAGGGCCGGAGCAAGGACGCGGAATAAATAGTGCAATGGCTCGAACCGGGGGAGAATTTTGATGGCCAAGTCGGGGCAGTCGGTCGCGGCTGTGACGCTCGCCGCGCTGATGCTCGCATCATGCGGCGGCGGGGGTGGTTCGAGCACCCCCGGAAGCGGCGGCGCCGTCACGGTCACCCCAACGCCAACCCCCACCCCGACTGCCACTTGCGCGCTGGCGTCGCGCCAGGCTTTTGCGAAGGCGGTGATCGACGAATGGTATCTGTTCCCCAGCGACATCGCGAACGTCAGCGCGGCGAGCCATAGCAATGTCGAATCCTATATCGACGCGCTCGTCGCCCCGGCGCGCGCGCTGAACAAGGATCGTTTCTTTACCTACATCACCTCGATCGCCGAGGAGAACGCCTTCTACGCCAGTGGGGCGAGCGCGGGGTTTGGCGTCCGCATGACCTATGATGCGGCGGGTCAGCGCATCCTCATTGCCGAAGCCTATGAGAGCGCGCCGGCTTTTGCTGCCGGGATCGACCGCGGCACCGCGATCGTCGCCATCGGCACGAACAGCGGAAATTTGCGTAGCGTGGCGAGCATCGTCGCCGCCGAAGGAACCGCGGGCCTCACCAATGCACTCGGCCCTAACGACCCCGGGGTCAGCCGCGTGCTGCGCATCACCGACGCGGCCGGAACGCGCGACGTCACCGTCGCCAAGGCCGATTATTCGCTCGACCCGGTTTCGGACCGCTATGGCGCAAAGATCATCACCGAGGGCGGCCGCAACTACGGTTATCTGAACCTCCGCACCTTCATCTCGTCGGCGGACGCCCAGTTGAAGGCGGCCTTCGCCGATTTCGGCGCGCGCGGCGTGACCGACATCATCATCGATTTCCGTTACAATGGCGGCGGCCTCGTTTCGACGGCCAATCTGATGGGCGACCTGATGGGCGCAAATCGCGCCGGGCAACTCTTCTCGCAGACCCGTTTTCGTCCGAACAAATCCGCAGAGAATGACGAGCATCGCTTCGCACCAGTGGCGCAGTCGATCGCGCCGACGCGCATCGCTTTCATCGGCACCGCGTCGACCGCATCGGCGAGTGAACTCGTGATCAATTCGATGCTGCCCTATCTCGGCACCAATATGACGCTCGTCGGCGGCAACACCTATGGCAAGCCGGTCGGCCAGATCGCGCTCGACAAGGCCGAATGCGACGACCGCATGCGCGTCGTCGCATTCGCAACGGCCAATTCGACCGGCGCGGGCGACTATTATGACGGGCTCGCCCCGAAAATCACGAACAGCTGCGCCGCGAGCGACGACCTGACCGTCCCGCTCGGCGACCCGCGCGAGGCATCGATCCGCGCCGCGATCGGCTTCCTGTCGGGCACCGCCTGTACCACGCGGATCGCCGACGCCAGCGCGGGTGCGGCGGCGCGGAGCCGCAGCGCCCGCATGCTCGCCGAGCCCGAAATGCTGACCCCCGAGCGGCCGAGCGCGGCGCAGCGCGAACTGCCCGGGCTGTTCTGATCGCCCCCTGCTGCATCGCAGCAATTGACCGCGGCCCGAAAAAGGGGCTAACGGCCGCGGCAAGCGACAGGTTCCCCGGCGACGGGGACTAAGAGGGAACGGGAAAACCCCGGCTGCCCCTGCAACTGTACGCGGCGAGCCATCGGCCACTTGCCATTGGGATTCCGGTCCCGAGAAGGCGGCCGACCGGCGCTGACCCGCAAGCCAGGAGACCTGCCCGTCGCCGTCGTCTTTCGCGCGGACAGGGTGTGCCGGGCGGACGGGGGTGAACCCGCATGACGACAAGCTTGGCTGCGCATGGGCGCGGGCGATGTCGTGTGTCCCCGGGACAACCGTATCGACCGCGCGCGTGGGCGGCATTGTCGAGGGGTTATCCTGTGTTCAAAGTGATTTTCCGAAGTTCGATCTGCCTCGCCGCCGTTGCGGCATCCTCCGCTGCGTTCGCCGACGAGGCGTCCACCGCGCACGCCGTCGCCGACGACGGCGACAGCATCATCGTCACCGCGACGCGCGCGCCGCTGACGCTCGACGAAGTGCCCTCGTCGATCGCCGTGCTCGACAAGGAAGCGATCGACCGCGCGCAGGATATCGGCGTCACCGAACTCCTGCTCCGCACGCCCGGCATCAGCATTGCGCGCAACGGCGGCTACGGCACCTCGACCTCGCTACGTATCCGCGGCGCCGAATCGGAGCACACGGTCGTCGTGATCGACGGGGTGAAGCTCAACGATCCGTCGTCGACCGGCGGCGGCTTCAACTTCGCGAACCTGCTCGTCGGCGACATCGACCGGATCGAAGTGCTGCGCGGCCCGCAGTCGATCCTGTGGGGCAGTCAGGCGATCGGCGGCGTCGTCAACGTCGTGACCGCTTCGCCCGAAAAATCGCTCGAAGGCAGCTTCGACCTCGAGGCGGGGTCGCGCGAAACGGTGAACGCGCGCGCCGCGATCGGCGGCCGCACCGGCCCGCTCGCCTGGCGCGTCGGCGGCCAGCGCTTCACCACCGACGGCATTTCGTCGCACGCCAAGGCGTTCGGCGGGGTCGAGCGCGACGGCTATCGCAACACTAATCTTTCGGGCCGCGCCGAACTGGCGCTCGCCGACAATGTCAGCGCCGAGGTCCGCGGCTATTATTCGAGCGGCCGCGTCGAATTCGACGGCTTCAATACCGACAGCAACGACTATGGGCTCAACAAGGAATTCGTCGGCTATGCGGGGCTCAATTTCGACCTCGCGGGCGGACGGTTCCGCAACCGCGTCGCTTTTGCCTATACCGACACCAACCGCGATAATTTCAACCCCGACCGCGCACGCCCGCAGAGCTTCGAGGCCGACGGCCAGAACAAGCGCTGGGAATATCAGGGCAGCTTCGATTTTACCGATCGCATCACCGCGATCTTCGGGGCCGAGAATGAACGCTCGGACTTCCGCAGCCGTTCGCCCTCGGCATCGCTGGCAACGCCGCTTCCGGCGTTCGTGCGCGGCAAGGCCGAACTCACGAGCGCCTATGGTCAATTGAGCATCGAGCCGATCGACGGCCTGACGCTCAACGGCGGCGTCCGCTATGACGATCACGACCGCTACGGCGGGCAAACCTTGTTCGCGGCGGGCGGCGTCTGGCGTCTCGCCACCGGCACCGTGCTGCGCGCCAGCTATGGCGAAGGCTTCAAGGCGCCGTCGCTTTATCAGCTGTTCAGTGAATATGGGAATGTCGGGCTCGATCCCGAAGAAGCGCATGGCTGGGAAGCCGGCATCGAGCAGCATCTGTTCGACCGCAAGCTCGTCGTCGGCGCGAGCTGGTTCGACCGCACGACGACGAACCAGATCATCTTCAACAGCTGCAGCTTTCCGACCTCGACCGATCCGCTCTGCACGGTGCCCGGCAGCAGCCCGGCGACCCCGCGCTTCGGCTATTATCTGAATGTCGCGCGCAGCGAAGCGCATGGCGTCGAGGCGGCCGCGGCGCTCACGCTCGGCGGGCTGACGCTCGATGGCAATACCAGCTGGATCGTCGCCGAGGACCGCTCGGAAGGCACCGCCAATTTCGGCAAATGGCTGCCGCGCCGCCCGCGCAACACCGCCAACGCCTCGGCGAGCTATGCCTTCGGCTTCGGGCTCGAACTCGGTGCGGCGGTGCGCTGGTCGGGCAAGAGCTATGACAATGCGAGCAATGCGACGCGGCTCGACGATTATACGCTCGTCGACCTGCGCGCCGAATATGCGCTGTCCGACGCGGTGAAGCTGTTCGCGCGCGCCGAGAATATCTTCGACGAGCAATATATGACGGCGTTCCGCTATGGCTCGCTCGGCCGCAGCATCTACGCCGGCATCCGGGGTCGCTTCTGATGGCCGTGCTGTCGGACCGGGGTGCGTCGGCGCTCTGGGTCTCGCTGCTGACGGCAGCGAGCACCGCGACGACGCTCGCGCTCGCATGCGCGACCCCCTTTCCGGCGCTTGCGGCGCTCGCGGCGGTGCATATGCGCCGCCGTGACGGCGTGGCGCTGATGCTGCTCGCCTGGGCCGCGAGCCAGTTCGTCGGCTTCTTTCTGCTCGGCTATCCGCGCGACGGGAGCACGCTCGGCTGGGGCGCCGGGCTCGGCACCGCCGCGGTGGGATCGGCGCTCGCAAGCTATGCGGCGTTGGGGGCGCTCCCATACCGCTCGGTCGCGGCGCGGCTCAGCCTCGCCTATGCGGCGGGGTTCACGGCGTTCAAGGGCATCATCCTCCTATGGGCGCTTGTGCTCGGCGGGCTGCACACCGCTATGGCACCCGACCTGCTCGCCGAACAGTTCGTGCGCAACGGTGCGATCCTGATCGGGCTTTACGCCCTGTATCGCGCGCTCGTCGCGGTTGGCGTCCCGGCGCCGCCGCAACCGGCAACGGCGGCATAATGCTGACGCGCGTCGACCCGGGCCCCGCGGTCGTGGTGTGCAACACCTGCCGCCACAGCCGCGAGTCCCGGGACGACGCCGACGGCGTGCGCGGCGGCGCGCGGCTCGCCCTGGCATTGAAACGCCTCAAGCAAGACGAGCCGCGCTACGCCGGCATCGCGGTGCAGGAAATGGCGTGCCTGTTCGCATGTCAGGACCATTGCACCGTCCACCTGCGAGCGCCCGACAAGGTCGGCTATGTCCTCGGCCGGTTTCAGGGCGATGAAGAGTCCGCGCGCGCCATCCTCGACTATGCGGTCCATTATGCGACAAGCGAGCATGGCCGCGTCCCCTTTTCGCTTTGGCCCGAAGGCGTCAAAGGGCATTTCATCACCCGCACCCCGCCACCAGGATTTGTCGCCGAATGACCAGCTTTGCCTCCGTCCATGCCTTCGAGGCCGCGCTTGCGAACCTGCGGGATCCCGATGCCGGGGCCGCCGCCGACGCGCGGGTAAGGCAAGGCGAGTTGACCAAACCCGCCGGATCGCTCGGGCGGCTCGAGGATCTGGCGATCTTTTTCGCCGGCTGGCAGGGCCGCGCGCGACCGCGGATCGCCCGCGGTCGCGCCGCGATCTTCGCCGGCAACCATGGCGTCACCGTCCATGGCGTCAGCGCCTTTCCGCCGAGCGTCACCGCACAGATGGTCGCCAATTTCGCGAACGGCGGCGCCGCGATCAACGCTTTGTCGGGCGCGGCGGGGCTCGAACTCGCCGTCGTCGCGCTCGATCTCGACCGGCCGACCGCCGATTTCACCGTCGATGCCGCGATGAGCGAGGCCGAATGCCTCGATGCGCTGAACCGCGGCGCCGCCGTGGTCGACGCCGACCTCGACCTGATCGTCCTCGGCGAAATGGGGATCGGAAATTCGACCGCCGCCGCCGCCCTCTGCGCGCGCAGCTTCGCCGGCGGCGTGGCGGGATGGGTCGGCCCCGGCACCGGGGTCGACGGCCACGGCATCGCGCGCAAGGTCGAGGTGATCGAGCGTGCGCTCGCCTTTCACATCGATGCGCCGCGCTCGGCGTTCGAGACGCTGCGCCGCGTCGGCGGGCGCGAGATTGCGGCGATCGCGGGCGCGATCGTGCGCGCACGCCAGCTTGGCGTTCCGGTGCTGCTCGACGGCTTCATCTGCACCTCGGCCATCGCACCGCTTGCGGCCGAGAATCCCGCGATCGCGGACCATATCATCGCGGGCCATTGCTCGGCCGAGCCGGGGCACAAGCGTCTGCTCGACCTGCTCGGCCTCGCCCCTCTGCTGTCGCTCTACATGCGGCTGGGCGAAGGCAGCGGCGCGGCGGTCGCGGCGAACATCATTCGCAGCGCCCTCGCCGCGCACGACCAAATGGCGACCTTTGCCGAAGCGCAGGTTTCGGCGTCGTTGTGACCGGCTTCGCGCTCCATCTGCTGCGCCACGGCGCGCCCGAAACGCCGGGGTTGCTGATGGGACGCACCGATGACGCGCCGACCCCCGAGGGCATCGCGGCTAGCGTGGCGCAGGCCCAAAACCTCGGCATCGAACGACTGATCGCGTCCGATCTTCGCCGCAGCCGCGCGGCCGGCGAAGCGATCGGCGCGGCGATCGGCGTGCCCCTCATCATCGATCCGCGCTGGCGCGAACTCGATTTCGGCGACTGGGACGGCCAAGCGGCGAGCACCATCGACCGCGACGCGCTCGGCCGCTTCTGGAGCGATCCCGACGCCAATCCCCCGCCCGGCGGCGAACGCTGGTCGGTGTTCGCCCGGCGCGTGTCCGCCGCCATCGCCGACCTTGTGCCGGTTCCAACATTGATCGTCACCCACGGCGGCGCGATGCGCGCCGCGCTCCATGCGCTGTGCGGGTTCGACCAGCGCCAGCTCTGGGCGTTCGACCTGCCCTACGCCGCGCTGCTCTCGCTCTGCGTCTGGCCGGGCGAACCGCCCAGCGCGCAGATCGCGGGGCTCTATCCATGAAGGGGCTCATCGTCGCGATCCAGTTCCTGACGCGCCTCCCCACCCCGCGCATTTCGGTGTCGAGCGACGAATTCGCGGCGTCGATGCGCTGGTTTCCCGCAGTCGGGCTGATCGTCGGCGCGATTGTCGCTGCCGGCGGCTGGGCCGGCGCGCGGATCGATCCGTGGACCGGCGCCTCGTGCGCGCTCATCCTCTGGGTCGCAGTGACCGGTGCGCTGCACCTCGACGGGCTCGGTGACATCGCCGACGCAAGCGGAGCGGCGCACAAGGACCGCGAACGCCTGCTCGGCGTCCTCTCCGATCCGCATGTTGGCAGCTTCGCGGTGGTGACCATCGCGCTGCAACTGATCGCCAAGCTGGTGCTGCTCCACGCGCTGCTCGATCGCCAGATGTTCGCCGCCATCGCGCTCATACCCTTTGCCGCGCGGATCGGCCCGCTCGCATGGTCGCGCGCGCTGCCCGACCTTCACGCGGGACTCGGGTCGCGTTTCCGCAATGCCGTGCGACCAGTGGACTTCGTCATCTGGGGCTTGGCTCTCGTCGCTGCGGCGTGGGTATCACCCTCGCTGCTCATCGCACCCCTGATCTTCCTCCTCTGTGGCTGGTGGCTGCTGCGCAGGATCGGCGGGATTTCAGGCGATGGCCATGGCGCGGGAATCGAGATCGCCGAAAGCCTGCTGCTCGCCGCGGCGCTGCTGCTGGCGAATCTTGCATGAGCAGCCCATGGACCTGGCACGGCGGCGGGCTCGAAGCCGCGAAGCGCGCGTTCGGGAATGGCGACTGGATTGACCTGTCGACCGGGATCAATCCGCACCCCTGGCCCGGCGCGGCCGCGATGGCGTTCGACTGGCACCGGCTGCCCGACCCCGACGCACTCGCGCAGCTCGAAGCCGTCGCCGCCGCCTGTTTCGGTGTCGACGCCCGCCACGTCTGCGCCGTCCCCGGAAGCGAGATCGGCCTGCGCCTGACCGGGACGCTGATCGAAGGCCTCGCACGGCATATCGCGCCGAGCTATCGCACCCATGGCGAAATGGTCGCGGGAAGCACGCCGATCGCCCCCGAAGCGGCATGCGGCCACGACGGCACATTGATCCTCGCCAACCCCAACAATCCCAACGGCCGCGCGACCTGCGCCGCGGCGATGCAGGCGCTGCTGGACGGGCGCGGACCCGGCGGCTGGCTGTTGGTCGACGAAGCCTTTGCCGACACCGATCCGGCCACGAGTATCGCGCCGCTGGTCGATGACGGCAGAAGGCTGATCGTCTTTCGCTCCTTCGGCAAATTTTTCGGCCTCGCGGGCATCCGGCTCGGCTTCGTCGTCGCGCCGCAAGCCATCGTCGCGGCGCTGCGCGAACGGCTTGGTGCATGGCCCTTATCCGCGGCCGCAATCGCGATCGGAACCGCTGCCTATGCCGACCGCGACTGGATCGCCGCCGCGCGGCGCCGGCTCGCCGATGATGCCGCCGCGCTCGACACCCTGCTGGTACGTCAGGGTCATCGGCCGATCGGCGACTGCCCGCTCTTTCGCCTGATCGAAACCGGCGACGCGCATGCGCTGTTCGAACGGCTCGCGCGGCGCGCGATCCTGACGCGTCCCTTCGCCGACCAGCCGCGTTGGCTGCGGATCGGCCTCCCCGCCCACGCCGCCGCGCGCGCGCGGCTCGAAGCGGCGCTAACCGATGGCTGAGCCAGTCGCGCTCACCGCACTCGCGCTCGACGCCGCGTTCGGCTGGCCGCGCGCACTCTATCGCCACATCGGCCACCCCGTCGGGCTGTTTGCGCGGATCATCGACAGTTGCGAGGCGCGGTGGAACCGTCCCGAATATAGCTTCGGCGCACGGCGCGGCCTCGGCGTCCTGACCCTGCTCGCCCTGCTTGTCCTCGTTGCCGCCTCCAGCTGGGCGCTTCAGCGCCTGCTACTCGCGTCGCTCGGCGGCTGGGGCTGGATCGGCGTGGCGATCCTCGCCTGGCCGGCGCTCGCGCAGCGCAGCCTGTTCGATCATGTGCGCGCGGTCGGCGAGCGGATCGATGCCGGCGACCTCACCGGCGCGCGCGGTGCGGCCGGCATGATCGTCGGCCGCGACACCGCCGCACTGGGCGAAGCCGGGGTCGCGCGCGCGGCGATCGAAAGCCTTGCCGAAAGCTATTGCGACGGCGTCGCGGCACCGCTCTTCTGGCTGCTCCTCCTCGGCCTGCCGGGCCTATGGGCATATAAGGCGGTGAACACTGCCGACAGCCTGATCGGGCACCGCGAGGAGCGCTGGCGCGCCTTCGGCTGGGCGGCGGCGCGTTTCGACGATCTTCTGAACTGGATTCCGGCGCGGCTGGCCGGCGTGCTCATCTGCCTGGCGGGCGGTGGCGGCTGGCGTGTATTGTGGCGCGACGCGCGGCGCCACGCTTCGCCCAACGCCGGCTGGCCCGAAGCGGCGATGGCGGGCGTACTCGGGCTTCGGCTGGCGGGCCCGATCGCCTATGACGACGTGATGCACGACAAACCATGGATCGGCGATGGGACCAGCGACGCGGGCGGCGACGAAATCGACCGCGCGCTCACCATCTATATCCGCGCCTGCCTGCTGCTGTGGCTGATCGCGGGGGGCGCCCTGTGGCTGCGCTGATGTTGCAGGGCACCGGCTCGGACGTCGGCAAGTCGGTGCTCGTCGCGGCGCTGTGCCGCGCGCTGACCAATCGCGGCCTTCGCGTCCTTCCCTTCAAGCCGCAGAATATGTCGAACAATGCCGCTGTGACGACCGACGGCGGCGAGATCGGGCGCGCGCAGGCGCTGCAAGCCGTCGCGTGCCGCGTCGAACCGCACAGCGACATGAATCCGGTGCTGTTGAAGCCGCAGGCCGATCGCACCTCGCAGCTGATCGTCCACGGCCGCGTGCGCGGCACGCTCGGCAGCGGCAATTTCCGCGAGGCGCGCGGCGCACTGATGGCCGAAGTGCTCGAAAGCTATGAACGCCTCCGCGCCGCCTCGGACATCGTCATCGTCGAAGGCGCCGGATCGCCCGCCGAGATCAACCTGCGCGCGGGCGACATCGCGAACATGGGTTTCGCGCGCGCCGCGAACGTGCCCGTCGTGCTGATCGGCGATATCGACCGCGGCGGCGTGATCGCGTCGCTCGTCGGGACGCGCGCGGTGATCGACGCCGAAGACGCCGCAATGATCCGCGGCTTCCTGATCAACAAGTTTCGCGGCGACCCCGCGCTGTTCGAGGACGGCTATCGCGAGATCGAGAAGCGCAGCGGGTGGCCGGGGTTCGGCGTGATCCCGTGGCTGAGCGCCGCCGCGCGCTTGCCGAGCGAGGATGCGGTGATCCTCGAGCGCCCCGCCGATCCGCGCGAGGGGCGTAAGATGATCGCCTGCCCGATCCTTCCGCGCATCTCGAATTTCGACGACCTCGATCCGCTGAAGCTCGAGCCCGGGGTCGAGATCGTGATGGTGCCGCCGGGCCGGCCGATCCCCACCGAGGCGGCGATCATCGTGCTGCCGGGATCGAAGGCGACGATCGCCGACCTCGCGGCGCTGCGTGCCGAGGGCTGGGACATCGACATCAAGGCGCATCACCGGCGCGGCGGGATGATCGTCGGGCTGTGCGGGGGCTATCAGATGCTCGGGCGCCGGATCGCCGACCCGCTGGGGCTCGAAGGCGCGCCGGCCGAAGTCGAAGGACTCGGCCTGCTCGACGTCGAAACGATTCTTTCGCCTGCAAAGACGTTGCGTCACGCGCAGGGCACCGCATTGGGAGCGGCGGTGGAGGGCTATGAAATGCATATGGGTGAAACCAGCGGCCCCGGCACTGCGCAGCCATTCGCCGTTCTGGAGGACGGTGCGCGGGATGGGGCGATCAATAGCGAAGGCAATGTCATCGGCTCCTATCTCCACGGCCTGTTCGCTTCGTCCGACTTGCGCCGCGCGTTGCTGGCGCGGATCGAGGTAGCGGGCGGCGGGCGCGACTATGCCGCCGACGTCGATGCGGCGCTCGACGACATCGCAGCCGAGTTTGCGGGGCATGCCGATATCGATGCGATGCTGCGCATCGCGGGGATCGGCGCATGAGCGGATCGTCGCTGTTCGTGCTCGGCGGCGCGCGATCGGGCAAGAGCCGCTATGCGCAGGCGCGCACCGAAGCTGCGGGCGGCAGCCCGGTCTTCGTTGCGACCGCCGAAGCGTTCGACGACGAGATGCACGAGCGGATCGCCCGCCACCAGGCCGACCGCGACGCGCGCTGGCGCACGGTCGAGGCGCCGCGCGACCTGCCCGCCGCTATCGATGCACTAAACAGCCGCGAAGCCGTCGTGCTTGTCGACTGCCTGACGCTGTGGGTCTCGAACCTGTTGCTCGCCGACGCCGATATTCCGCGCGCCAGCCGCGAATTGTGCGCTGCGCTCGCGCGTTTCGAAGGCACGCTGATCCTCGTCGCGAACGAAGTGGGCCTCGGCATCGTGCCCGACAATGCACTCGCACGGGCGTTTCGCGACGCAGCCGGGCAGCTCAACCAGTCGGTCGCGGCGACGGTGGACGAAGTGGTGCTGCTCACCGCCGGACTGCCCCTGACACTCAAGCCGCGCGGGGCATAGCCCTCGCTTTCCGAAACGTGCTGAATGCTGCGTTTACTATCGTCATGAAGCATATCCTCACGCCGCCCCGGCAAATCGGGCCGCATGAGAAAGCATGCCCATCTTGTCGCTGGCGATTCGCGATGGCTTCCTGTCTCCATCGCGCTTGCCGCCGTAGCGCTGACGCCGTCGCACGCGCACGCCTCGTCGAAGCTGCTCAACGCCAAGGCGTTGGCGGGCAGCAAGGCCGCATGCCCCGTCGCGGCGAGCTATGCGCCGCCGGCCAGGGCCGACATCTCACGCGCCATATTGGGCGGAGCGCCGAGCGCGCTCGAGCGCATCCGGGCCGACCAGCAGGGAATCGCGGCGTCCGAACCCGCTGCCGCTGTACCGATCACCGCCGGCCTCGCCGCTTTCCCGGTTCGGCAGGCGCTCGAGCCCGCCAGCCGCACCCCGATCGCTTTCGCCTCGTCCGAGGGCTGCGGTGCGCCGTCGATTTTCGTACCGCTCGTTGAAACCGCCGAATATGATCCGGCCGCCGAACTCGGCACCCGCGCGATCCCGGTCAAACGCACGCGTTTCGACGACCGCTGGGATCATGTCCGCCGCGCCGCGCCCGCCGGGCTGATGCAAAGCAAGCTACGCCGCGCGAACGCTTCGCCGGGGTTGGCCGAGCAGGACCTGCTCGCGCGGGTCAATCAATGGGTCAATCGCGAGATCGCCTATGTGAACGACGACCGCAATTACCGGCAGCGCGATTTCTGGGCGACCGCCGAGCAAACGATCGCGCGCGGCAAAGGCGATTGCGAGGATTTCGCGATTCTGAAAATGCAGATGCTGCGCGCCGCGGGAGTCGACGCCGACCGCATGAAGCTCGTCCTCCTTCGCGACCTCGCCGCGAACGCCGACCATGCCTTCCTGCTCGTCCAGACCGACGCCGGGAAGGTCGTCCTCGATAATGTGACCGACCGGCTTTACGACGGCAGCCGGGCCAATGCGGTGCGTCCGGTGTTGTCGTTCAGCGAGAACCGCCGCTGGGTCCACGCCTATCGCGGCACACAGCCGTCGGCGAATTTCGCGGCGATCCCGGCGTCGCAAAAATCCTACGCGCTGGCGCTGAACAATCAGCGTTCGGTAAGCGCCGATCCGCTGACCTTCAAGACGGGCTTGAGCAAATAACTCAGCACCGACTTTTTTCCGGTCACGATTTCGACGTCGCATAGCATGCCGGGGGTGATCGGCAGCCGCCGACCGTTCGACGTCAGATAGCTGTTGGTCGTTTCGACGACGACGGTGAAATAAGCCTGCCGTTCGACCTCGTCATAGATGCTGTCCGCCGACACCCGGACGACCTTGCCGTTGAGCCCGCCATAGATTGAAAAGTCGTACGCAGTGACCTTGACGTTCGCCGGGTCGCCGACCTTGATGAACGCGATGTCGCGCGGGGTGACGCGCGTTTCGATCAGCAATTTGTCGCCGAGCGGCACGATCTGCATGATCTTTTCGCCCGCATTCACATTGTCGGTGACGACGACGGTGAGCGCGTCGGTCAGATTGGCGTTCGCATTGGTATTGTCGGTGAGCGTGTAGCTGTAGCCGACATTGCCCGGCATCAGGCTGGTGATCGTCAGCTGGCCAAGCGGCGTCGTGATGACCTGGCCGACCGCCGTAATGGCGATGCCGTTGATCGTGATCGTGTCGAGACCGTCGCCGGCGTCATAGACGATCGAACCCGTCGTGGTTTCGCTGTTCGCGGCGCTGTTGCTGCCCGCGGGCTCGTTGCCGCGCGCGGGAAGCCCGGCTTCGTTGACGCTGGCGGTTGCGGCGGTCAGCCCCGCGGGCTGATCGGGCGTGACGATCAGAATCGTCGGTTCCTCGTCGGAAACGGCCGGCAGCAGTTCGCGGTCTTCGGGCTGCGGAAACGCAAGCTGCGTGTAAGGCAGCAGGTCGCCGAGCGCATAAGCATCCTGGATCGGGCCTTCGGGATCGGCGAAATTGCCGCCCGAGCTGCGGACGCCGGCTTCGGGGTTCAGCTCGCCCAGATTCTCCAGCAGCTGCGCCACCGTGCTCGCCGGCACCGTATCGCCATCGACGACGATCGACGGAACATCGACCGCACCGCCGGGAATGATGAACACCTGACCGTTCGGCAGGGTGATGACCAGGTCGGTACCCGAAATCGTGATATCGTCGATCGATGCGCCCGCGGGCAGGACGACGCGGCCGCTTGCGTCGGGAACGAGGATCGCCTGGATCGCCAGCGGTATGATCGACGCGGCGGCGGTCACGTTCGCCGCGGCGGCAAGAAACTCGCCGCCCGGTGCGGCCCGGCTCGACTGCTCGTTCGATGCGCCGTCGCGCGCGGGACCGGTGATTCCATTCCGCGCCGGATTGTCGAAAGCATCCATGTCAATTTCCCTCGAACGCACCTCGCCCTGCCGCAAAAACGGCACAGCAAAATTTCCACCAATGTCAGTGCGACCCACTGTCCGAGCGACTCGGACCTTCCCCACCCATTAGGAAACATGGATTCCCGGGACTCCGCAAGCGCGTTAACACATTTTTAGCAATCGCTAATTTTGGCTGAACGGCCGATCATTCTTCCGCGGTCTGGAGAATAAAATACAACGTATATTCAATGTGATAATCCGGCCGCCTTTTCAGGATCGCCCGCCGCGAAAGGCGTGCCGACGTCCCAATTAGAACCACAAATTAACACGGCTCGTCGCATCCAAGGCGCCGTCGAGGCGGCGAATCGCCCCGGCGCTCCGCGCGGCGTTAAGTGGGTCCGACCCGATCTTAGCGAGGCCAGTTGCACTCGACTGGCGCACCCGAGAACCGCGGCGAAAATGCAATATTAAGGGTTGCCGGGCGATAAGGGATCACCAAAGGAGACGTTGGTGAGATCCTTGCTGGCGCATATCGCGAACCCCGTCGAAACGACCGATCGCAGGCGAACGAGCCGCCGCACCCTCCGGCTCGATGTCGCGGCGCGCACGGCCACGGCCGAATCCGCGGTGATCATCCGCAACCTGTCGCGGACCGGCCTGCTGATCGAAACCGGAGCGGGCTTTTCCATCGGCGAAACCTTCCTGCTGGTCTTGCCGGAACTCGGCGCCGCCCCCGCGCGCGTCGTTCGCCACGACGGCAGGCTCTTCGGCTGTGAGTTTCTGACGCCCGTCCCCGCTAGCGCGATCAGCGCGGCGCTGCTCAAAGCAGCCCCCGACGAGGAAGCGGACGATCTGGCGGATGCAGCGATCGCGAGCGATGCCAACGAACTTTATGCGCGGCGGCCGTCGAGCGCGATCCTGTTCACGGCGCTGACCGCTTTGTTCACGGCCGTGGCTCTTCTCTTCGTCTTTGCCCTCGTGTCGCTGAACTTCTCGGCGGGCTGAGCCCCGGGCAACTGCTCGACGCGCGCAAGTCAATCTGGCGGACGGATCAGCGATCCGACCCTCGATATTGCGCGTTGTCCACCTGTTCCATCCACGTCACCGATTGCCCGTCCTGTGCCTCGGCGATCGCCACATGAACCATGCTGTCAGTTGCGCTTGCACCATGCCAATGCTTGACGCCCGGCGGGATCCAGACGAGGTCGCCAATGCCGATCGGCTGCACGGGGCCGCCCCAATGCTGGACCAGCCCGCGGCCCTCGGTCACAATCAGCGTTTGACCGAGCGGGTGACTGTGCCAGGCGGTCCGGGCTCCCGGCTCGAAGGTCACGATGCCGCCGCCGGTGCGCACGGGAAGCGGGCGCTGGAAGCGCATGTCGACCCGGACGGCGCCGGTAAAATTGGCGGCGGCGCCGGCTACCGACGGCTGCGAGCCAGCCTTGGTCACGACGACGGCGTCATTCGTGGATGACGGGGGCTTTCCTTTCTGCGCATCATTCTCGGCGAAGACCTCGCGTGCGACGCCAACCGCGGCGATTGCGTTGGGCCAGCCCGAATAGAAGGCAAGCTGCGTGATCGTCTCGACCAGTTCCGCTTCGGCGACCCCGTTCTGGCGCGCGAGCCGCATATGCGAACGAAGCTGTTCGGGGCGGTTGAGCGCGATCAGCGCCGCGACGGTGATCAGGCTGCGGTCGCGCTTCGCCAGGCCGGGCCGCTCCCACACATCGCCGAAGAGGACATCGTCGGTGAGTTCGGCGAGCTTGGGCGCGATGTCACCCATGAGCTGCTGGGCACGCGATTGTCCGGTTTCCATCGAAGAAGCCTCCTGTGACTGCGCCTGAGCGGGAACGATAGCCATGCCGAGCAGCAGTCCCGCCACCGATGCGATTTTAACGATGTTCATGATCAATTCCTTGGAGTGGCGGGCGAGACAGACCGGCGGACTGCCGGCCTAAAGCGTCCGCGCGAAGAATGACGACAGCTTGCCCATCGCGGCGTCGACATATTCGGGAACCCAATAGGTCTCGATGTGCGTGGCGCCTTCGATCGTGAACAACGCCTTGTCGCTAGCCCCTCTGGCCTTCGAGAAGGCCTCCTCGGTCATGTAGAGGCTGTCGGCCTTGCTGCCCGCAATCATCAGCAACGGCTGGTCGATCAGGTCGATCTGATCGGTGGCATCCCAGCGCATCAGGTCGAGCAGGCCGCTCATCGTATATTTGAAGGTCGAATTCGGGTGCGCGTGGGTCCGCCAGTAATATTCGTAACCCTGCCTGTACATTTCGAACGGCAGCGCCGCGATCTGCGCGTCGGTCATGCCGGCATCGCCGGCATAAAGGATTTCTCCCCCCGCCATCTCCTGGGCACGCGCGGCCGAAGCCCGCCGCAACCGCTCCTGGGTCGTATCGAGCTGCGAGTCCGCAAAGCCGTTGCGGCGCACCCGGCCAGAGTTGAACATGCTCAGCGTCGCGACCGATTTGAAGCGCTTGTCGGTTTTTGCCGCGGACAGCGAGTATCCGCCGCCACCGCAAATGCCGAACAGGCCCAGCCGCGCGGCATCGACGCCCGGGTAATGCGTGATGAAATCCGCCATGCCGTGGATGTCCTCGATGCGGTATTGGGGCTTGTCGACGCTCCGCGGCTGGCCACCACTTCCGCCCTGGTAAGCGGCATCCGCGGTGATCGTGACATAGCCCTGTTCGGCGAGACGCTGCGCATAGAGACCCGCGACCTGTTCCTTCACCCCGCCGTTCGGATGCGCGAGAATGATGGCAGGATAGGCCTTTGCCGGATCATAGTTTGCCGGCGTGTAGACGTTCGCGACGATGTCGAGACCGTTCAGCCTGTATTGGACCGGGCGGATATTGACCTTACCCGCTACGTTCTGCGTGATCGCGCCGCGATAGACGAGTCCCAGCGGGTTCCGGTTGGCGTTGGCGGTCGAAGGGGTGGCACTGGCCATTGCGGTTGCTCCTGACATTGCGCCCGAGAATAGGAGCGCGGATGCGCCGAGGAACGCGCGCCTCTGGGTGTCGATGGGTCGGTCGGTCATTCGAAATCCAATCCTGATGCGCTCAATCCAGCTTCTTCTCGGCAAGGAACCGCGAGACCTGCTCCGCGATCTCGACATTGTTGAGGTCCGACATCAGGAAATGCGTGTTGCCGCGAATGCCGATCTCCGGGAGATGCACCAGCCGCGCGTCGCCGCCGCGCTTGTTGATGGCGTCGACCCAGAGCCGGGCCATCGCGAGCCGCACCCGCCAATTGTCCTGTCCGCGTTCGACGGTCGGCTCGACCGGGAAATTGTCGCCATAATAGATGATGATCGGAATGCGCGTGAGCTTCTCGAAATCCGCCAGCGGCACCGCCTCGGGCGACAGGGTGCCGGCGGCGCTCGGCATTGCCAGGGGTAGTTCGCCTTGTGGAAAGATGAAGCCGCTGCCCGGCTCGAACGCGACGATCGCCTTGACGTTCGGGTTTCGGATCGCGGTCAGCCAGCCAGGGCCACCGCCTTGCGAGTGGGTGAAAAGGATGCCCGGCCCGGTCCGGTCGAACAGCGCCGACATCGCATCCGCAATGACCCCGGCGTCATAAGGACCGGTGTTCGGCGTCACCGAGCGGAAGAACTGGTCGAGCGTCTCGGGCTTGCGGTCGAACTGCACGCCTTCGAAATAGTTTGGCCATTTGCCGATCCGGAACTGATCGAAGAAAAGCTGATCGTTGGGCGCCGGCTCGATCGTCGCCGCGACGCTGCTGTTACCGGCGCGGCCGCGGCGCGGCTGATCGACCAGATAGACCGGGAAACGGCGGCGAAGGAACAGCGTCTGAAAGCCTTCGCGGCCGTCGGGCGCCGTCTCCCAGCTGCGCGCCGACTGGAAAGCACCGTGCAGCATGACGATCGGTAGCGCCCTGGAGTTCTGCGGCGCCTGGTAAAAGGCATAGAGATGATCGGCGTGCAGCGTCTGTCCCGCGGCGGTGGGTTTGTTATTGTCGTATGCGCCGGGGGTGGCCGTCACCGTGCCGCCGACCGCGAAACTGCCTTGATCCGCGATGATCAACGGATCGGCCTGCGCCGCGTGACTCATTGCGGCGGGGGCCGCGGCGATGCAGCAACAGATCCAAAGCGGCATGACATATCTCTTCCGGCGGCTCATCGGACGCTCCTTGGCGAAGGGGGAGCCACCTTTTACCGCAAAGCCCCTCGTGCAATTAGCCGCGCAATGTGAGATGAACTTGTGAATAATATTCAGCAATGGAGAGGCGCGTGCCGCGGCAGAATCTGGCAGATCTCGAAGCCTTTGCGGTGGTCGCGCAGGAAGGGAGCTTCACGCGCGCAGCGGCGCGCCTTCGCGTCTCGCCCTCGGCGCTCAGCCACCGGATGCGCAAGCTGGAGGCCCGGCTCGGTCTCCGGCTTCTCGCCCGGACCACGCGCCGCGTCGCGACGACCGAGGCCGGGGAGCGGCTGCTCGATGCGCTGCGCCCGGCCATCGAAACGATCGACCGGCAGCTTGCCGAGCTCAGCGAGCTGCGTGAGCGCCCCTCGGGAAACATTCGCATCACCGCCTCGGACCATGCGACACGGACCTTGCTCTGGCCGGCGATCGACGGCTTTCTCAGGCGTTATCCGGATATCAAGGTCGAGATCAACGCCGAGTCCGGGCTCACCGACATTGTCGCCGAACGCTATGACGCGGGCGTCCGGCTTGGCGAACAGGTCGCCAAGGACATGATCGCGGTACGGATAGGGCCGCCGCTGCGCATGGTGGCGGTCGCGGCGCCCTCCTATCTGGAAGTCCATGGAATCCCGCAGACCCCGCACGATCTTACACAGCACAAGTGCATCAACCTGCGCATGTGGAGTTCGGGCGGCCTTTATGCCTGGGAGTTCGAGAAGGATGGGCAAGCCGTCAATGTTCGCGTCGAGGGACAGGTCATATTGAACAGCGGCCATTTGATCCTCGAGGCTGCACTAGCGGGGCATGGCATCGGCTTCCTTATGGACGATTATGTCGTCCAAGGTGTCGAGACGGGCCAGCTGCTGTACATACTTGAAGACTGGTGCCCGCCATTCGACGGCTACCATCTCTATTATCCGAGCCGCCGGCAACCGACGCCGGCGTTCAATCTGCTCGTAGAAGCGCTACGTTATCGGCCGACGTGAGCGGCCCATATTGTTGCTCTTTGTCCACGGCGTGGCTCCAACGCGCCCTCCGAAGCCGGCGCGCATCGCCGAAAGCAGCTCTTCGGTCCGAAGGCCAGGTCTGGTGCAGCCCCGAACGTCATGGCCAGATCACGGGATCCTGCCGGGCGTCTGAGCGCCCTGCAACAGCGTGCTTGGCTTCTGCCGACCGCAACCTGTATAGACGGGCTATGGATTTTACCACTCGCACGCCCGGACGCGGATCAAAGCTTTCGACTGGATCCGCGGCCGCCCGGCCCCGCGGCTCCGACGAAGAAAATGACCAGTCTCCGCCTCGTTACGCCGCCATCAAGCAGAGCATTTGCGATGCCGTTCGCGACGGGCATCTGAAGCCGGGAGACCGGGTGCCGTCGGAAGCCGAGCTGGTCCAACAGTTCGACGTGTCGCGCATGACCGCCAATCGGGCCCTACGCGAGCTACAGGCCGCGGGCGTTCTCGTGCGCCGCGCGGGCAGCGGATCGTTCATCGCCGAGCCCAAGCCGATCGGCCAGATGATCGAAATCCGCAATATCGCCGAAGAAATCCGGGAGCGCGGGCATATCTATCGGGCGCGCGTCGTGCAGAATGACGAGATACGCGCCAATGCCGACATGGCGGCGCTGCTCGAGGTTCCGATCGGGACCAGGCTGTTCCACTCGATCATCGTGCATCATGAAGCCGAGTTCCCGATCCAGCTCGAAGAGCGTTTCGTGCTCGCGTCGGCCGCCCCCGACTATGGCAAGATCGACTTCACGCAGATGACGCCGAACGAATATCTGACAAGGACGGCGCCGCTCGAGCGCGTCGAGCATCGGGTTCGCGCCGAGATGCCCGACGCGCGCACCCACAGCATGCTGGGGCTCTCGGACGGCGAACCCGTGCTGCGGATGACGCGCCGGACATGGAGTCATTCGCGCCTCGTCAGCCACGCCTGGCTGACGCATCCCGGATCGCGCTTCGAGCTGTCGGCCGCCTTCTCGATCGACGACTGACCGCGGGCAGGTCAGGCCGCGCTGCGGGTGACGACGGGTTTGCGGCGTCGGCGCAGCCAGCGAAAGTCGGCGCGGCTGAAACTCTTGAACAGCAGGTAGAAGCCGGTGCCCGAGAGCCATAACGCGCCGAAGGCGACGAAGATGATCAGCGGGTGGTTGAAGCTCTTCCGGTTCACATAGTCCATATTGTGGAGCATCCAGAAGAAATCCCAGGTCCGCCATGTGTCGCCGCGCATGACAAGAAAGCGCGCGGTGTCGAGCGAGACATAGGCGCTGCTATTCTCGGCATCGGCGAAGTCGACCCGCCACATCGCGCCTTCATGATCGCGCGATTCGAGGTTGGGCTTCGCAAGCACGCTCACCTTACGGATCGGCGCCTGGTTCATCATCGATGCGATGTCGCGCGCCATCTGCTCGTCGACATGGACCGTCTCGCCGCTCGTCGCATCGACGAGGCGCGTGCCCTTGGTCGTGCGAAGTTCATAGATCGGGCGCGCGCCGAGATCGCGCAGAACGATCCCGGTGACGGGTTCGTGGCGCGGCAGCGCCGCAACGTCGAAATATTCGCCGGCCGGCAGCGGGTGCGCGTGCGACATGCCGCCGCCGTGCCCGCCGACCTTGTCCTTGTCGAGCAGCGCCATCACCGAGCCGCTCAGGGCCCAGAGCAGGAATTGAAGCCCGAGGATCAGGCCGACCCATTTGTGGATGCGCCGGAAAAATAGCGGCGTCAGGCGTATCTTCTTCATGCCTTCTTCCCTTTGCGGCGCTTGAAAGACCAGATCAGCAGCCAGGCCCCCGTGAGCGCCATGGCAAAGGCGCTCCATGTCGCGACGCGAAGCAGCGGATTGTTGACGTCGGTCCGCTCGTCATAATCCATGATATGCAACATCCAGGCGAAGTCGAAGACGCGCCAGAGTGCGTGGCGCCGCGAAATCAGCTCGCCCGTCTGCGGCGAGAGGTAGAGCGTCGGGCGGTTCCAGCCCTCGAACTCGACCTGCCAATAGGGCGGCTCCCGCGACTGCATTTCCTGCGGCGCCTTGGTCAGCAGGCGTACCGACAAGATCTTGCCGTCGCCGGTGTAGATGCGCCGCGCCTGCGCGCGGACCTGGGACTCGGTAAGCGCAGGCAGCGGCGCACCCGAGCGGGCATCGAACAGCCGCGCCCCCTCGGGAGTTTCTGCGCGCCAGACGGGGCGATCGAAGAACCGCTGCAAGCGAACCTCGGACGCACCGGGCGCGGCCGCAACGATCCGCGACGGCGGCGCCAGGCCCGCCAAGTCGAATGATTGGGTCATCGGCGCGCGCACGAGATGGTCGCCATGGATGGTGTCGATATGCACGACCACCATGTAGAAGCCGGTCAGCGTCCAGAGCAGAGCCTGGACGCCGACCACCAGGGCCAGCCATTTGTGCGTTCGCCGGACGAGCAGAGGCCAACGGATCGCCATGTCGATACCCTCAGAAAGCCGTCCGGAAGCCGACGTAGAAACGCCGTCCGAGCAGGTCATAGGTCATCGTGTCGGTGTTCGCATCGGTGAAGCTCTGGATATAGGGCGCCTTGCGATCGAAAAGATTGTCGACGCCGACCTGGAAGCGGGTCTTCTCGTCGATTTCGAAAGCGACCTGGAGATTGTGGTAGAAGACATTGGGCGTGCTGTAGCCGATTTCGCCGGGTGCCGCATTGAAGTCGGTCGCCTTGCCGACCCACTGCGTCGACCAGGTCGCGCTGACACCATCCTTTTCAGCGGTCAGCACGCCATAGCCGCGCCATTTCGGATAACCACCATTGCCGCCGCCGATAAAGCCGTCGAAGTCGATCGGCGCGCCGCCCGGAAAGGGCAGGACGACATATTTGTTGAGATACGTCAGGTTAACGTCGAGCGAGATATTCACGCTGCCGATGCCGCCCGCATATATGAGGCCGAGATCGAGCCCGTTCATCTCCTCGCGGCCGGTATTGATCGGCTGGGCGGAGAGGAATGTCACTTCGCCGGTCAGCGGGCTGCGCGTGAAATCATCGCAGAAGGGATGCGACAGGTTCGTACTCGCGTAGCAGATGGCGAGCTTGGTCGAGCCCGGAATCGCGCGGATCGCGTCCTTGATCTTGATGTCGAACCAGTCGGCGGTGAGCGACAGGCCCGGGATCAGCCCCTTAGGCGAAACGACCGTCCCGACCGTCCAGGTGGTCGAACTTTCGGGTTTCAGATTCTCGTTGCCGCCGACGGTGGTGAGGATCGTCGTGCCGAGCTGGACATAGTTTGCCGGCACGCCCGACGCCTGACAATTGGCGATCAGCCCGGCATTGCCGCTGGTCGAATAGCGCGAGCAGGGATCGGTCGTCGTCAGATTGCCTTCGGACACGCCGCCGAACAATTCGGGGACGTTCGGAATGCGAAAACCGGTGCCATAGGTACCGCGCAGGCGGAAGCTGTCGTTGATGACCCAGTCGAGGCTGCCCTTGTAGTTCCAGTCGCTGCCAAACAGATCATAGTTCGAATAGCGGACCGCGCCGCCCGCCGTCAGCGCCTGAAAGAAGGGCGTATCGGCAAGGATCGGCACCGACAGCTCGAGATAAGCTTCCTTGGCGGTGCTGGTTCCCGAAATCGGGCTCTGCTGGTTGGTGTTGGCGATACCGAGCACGGTCAGCGGATCGGGATCGCGCCAGCCCTTTTCCTTGCGATAGACCACACCTGCCGCGAAGGAGACGGGTCCCGCGGGCAGCTTGAACAGGTCGCCGTTGATATCGGCAGTGACCGTCGCGAGCTCATTGCCGCCGCGGTCGCGCGAGGTGAAGAGAATATAGTCGAGAACCTCCGGCGTCAGGTCGCCGAAACCGAGATAGTCGGCGCACGGGATCGTCGCACCGGCGGCGAGGCTGCACTTGGTCGTGTCGATCGTGTTGCGGACACGCTCGAGATTGGCGATGTTCGTCGAACCGTCGACCGCGGTGTTGCGACCGAACGCGCCGGCGATTTCCCATCCCCAATTGTTCGAGAGCTTGCCGCGGAGGCCAAAGGTGCCCTGCCAGGTGTCGGTTTCCTGAAAAAACTGGCGCGGGCCGGGCTCGGCGAGGCGGCGCTGGATGAGGACGATATTCTGCCCCGTCGGATTGGTGGGATTGCTCGCCGCGATCGAAAGATTTCGCAGCGTTCCGGGCGTCGCGATCTGGTTCGATTTGCGGAAGGTATAAAGGAATTCGCCGAACGCCTCGATATCGTCGGTCAACTCATAGTCGGCGAAGAAGGCCGTGCTGACGCGCTCGACGGGGCTCACCGCGTTGAGGAACGGGTTGGAATTGAAATTATGCTTCGCCGCGCTGTATGGCTCGAAGAAATTGCCGTTGCCGCCCAGCACCTGATTGAAGTTGATCTGCTGCCCGTTCGGCAGCACCGCGCGGCCGCCGATCGTCGAGGCGCTGTTGACGCAGCTCAGCATGCCGGGCGTGGTTTCCGCCAGCGAGCAGGGCGCGCGGCTCGCCATGTTGACCGCCTTGGTCTTCTGATAGGTGACTGCCGCCATGAAGCCGCCGCGATCATTGCGGACGCCCCAGAGGAGGTCGGCGGTAAAGTCCGACCCGTCGCCCTTTTCGGTGATACCCTGACGCACGCTGAGGCCAAGACCTTCATAGTCGGTGCGGGTCACGAGGTTGACGACGCCCGCCATCGCGTCGGCGCCGTAGATCGCCGAGGCGCCGTCCTTGAGCACATCGGTGCGTGCGAGCGCCGCGACGGGAATCATGTTGAGGTCGGGCGAGGAGTTCGCCCCGGTGCCGCCCGCGACGAGGCGGCGGCCGTTGAGCAGGACGAGGGTGCGCTTGATGCCGAGACCGCGCAGGTTCACCTGCGCCGTGCCATATCCATTGTTCGCCCAATAGGCCGAGGTCTGGTTGCCCGCGAAGCCGGCGTTGGCGGGCAAGCGCTGCAGCACCGTCTCGATATTGACGACACCGGTATTTTCGATCTGCTCGGCAGATACCACGGTCGCCGGTCCGACCCCGGCGAGATCCTGGCGGCGAATGCGCGACCCGGTCACAACGATATCGCTGCCGCTGGTCGCGCCTTCAGCGCCCGTCTCGGGTGCCGACTCGGCCTGCGCGAATGCTGGCGCGGAAATGCCCGCACAAGCCGCTGCGCCGGCGAGCAAAACTGTCCTGATCTTCATCGCGAAACCCCCTTCTGGTTGCGTTACCCACCTCAGAGAGCATCAAATGTATATACAGGTCAACAAAAAATTACGTTGAAGATCAATATCTTAGATGCGCATCGGCAGCGCGCAGCCGGTCGATATAATACGCATCCGAAGCATCTACCCCTCACGCCGAATGACATTTTTTTGAATGCGGACGGCGATGCGTGCCGGGTGTCGGCCAGGCCGCAAAAACCAGAGACTGACCCTCGCCGCCGAAGGCCGCCACGTCGGAGGCGTTCCTGCTCCCCATCGGGCATTTCCATCCCCGGCGAATCGTGCGGGATGCCGGAACCGCGAGTCCCTTCATCGCGTTGGTCGTTCGCGAAGGAGCGGCGGCGCGAGATTCCGCTGCCTTCGGCCGGGCCGGGCCTGCGCCGGGTCGGGCGATGATCACCAGCTAGATAGCGGCGTCGCCTGCCAAAGTCTGGAGCGCAAGGCGGCGATAGGAGTGCATCACGATGTGCCTCCTCCCGATGCGCCGCCCGCCGCAGCTCAAAACCAGGCGCGTATCCCCATGACGAAGCTGACCCCGCTCGGATCCTCGCCCGCCGCGCGGGCAAAGCGCGCGGTATCGCCCACCTTGCGCGCCCATTCGACACCGACATAGGGCGCGAACTCCCTGACGATTTCGTAGCGCAGGCGAAGCCCGAGCTCGACGTCGGACAACCCCGAGCCGACGCCGATCTCGGGCACGTCCTGCAGCGCAAAATTGATCTCGGTCATCGGCTGGAGGATCAGCCTCTGGGTGATCCGCTGATCATAATAGCCGCCCAGCCGGGCGTGCAGATCGCCCTTGTTCGACAGGAAGAACGCGCCCTCGACCTCGAACCAATAGGGCGCGAGCCCTTCGAAACCGACCGTGGCATAGGTGCGGTCGGGGCTCTGTCCGAAATCCTGCCTGATGCCCGCCTGCGCGTTGAAATAGGGTCCGATCGCGCGGCTGTAGAGAACCTGGGTCTCGACGGTTTCAATGCCCTCGCCGAAGACGGTCTCGCCTTCACTTTTGAGCGTGAGCCGGTTGATGTCGCCGCCATACCAGGCTTCGCCTTCCCAGCGCAGACCGTCGCCGCCCTTGCGCGCCTGATATTCGGCAAGGTTGAGGCTGATGAAGCCGATGGTCTGTCCGCCATTTTCCATCATCATCTCGTGGCGCGAATGTTCCATTTCAGCGCTCGGATAGACGCGGTCGGCATACCAGTCGGACGGCGGCGCGGGCGCGGTGGCGTCGCCTGGGGGCAAATCGGTGCCGCTGGCGCCGCTCTTGGCTTCCATCGTGCCCGCGGCCTTCGGCGTGCAATGGCCCATGCTCGCATGCTCGGGCGGGCAGTCGGGATCGGACGGCGACATCGCGCCATGGTCCATCGCGCCCATTGAGCGTCCGCTCTTGTTCATGGGCTCGGGCTCGAGCGTGCAGTGGCCCATCGCCGCATGTTCGGGCGCGCAGCCCGGGGCTTCGACCGGGGGGCCCATATCCTGCATGGCACCATGATCCATCGGCTCAGCCGGCGCGTCGCCGGTGGGCGCGGGCGGGGCGACAGGTGCTGGCGAAGTCGCGGGGGCGGGCGCAGGCTTGGGTGCCGGCGTCTGCGCCGTTCCGTGCATCGAATGATCCATCGACTGGGCCGCCGCGGGGGCGGCGAAGGCGAACGGGGCGATGCCGGCGAGAAGGAGTGCGACCCGGGTCATTTCGCGTCTCCCTTCGGGCGAACGCTAACGACACGCATCATCCCCGCGTGCATATGATAGAGAAGGTGACAGTGGAATGCCCAGTCGCCGAGCGCGTCGGCGGTGAAGTCGAAGCTCGCGGTGCCGCCCGGCTGGACGAGCACCGTATGCTTGCGCGGCGAGCGATCGCCCTTGCCCGTGACCAGTTCGAAGAAGTGGCCGTGCAGGTGGATCGGATGGCTCATCATCGAATCGTTGATGAGGTTGATCCGGACCCGCTCGCCCTCGATGAAGGGGATCGGTTCGTGATAGTCCGACATCTTCACGCCGTCGAACGACCACATGAAGCGTTCCATGTTGCCGGTGAGGTGGATGTCGAGCGAGCGCGAGGCGGCGCGCACGTCGGGATTGCGTTCGAGCGCGACAAGATCGTGATAGGTCAGCACTTTGTGCCCGACATCCTCGAGCCCCTGCCCCGGCTCGCCCATGCGGTCGGTGGGCATCGGCGAGATCGTCTGGACGCTCGGGTCGCGCTTGACCTGCGGCGCGACGCTGAAGTCGCGCATGCTGTGCTGCATGGCCGCGCCGCCAGCTGCCCCGCCCGCCGCGCCGTGGGCGCTATGATCCTCGGCGGGCGCAGGCGTGCAATGGCCCATCGCGGCATGTTCGGGCGCGCACGCCGCGTCGCCGCCGCCCGCCGCCATCGCGCCCATCCCCATATCCTTCATCGTCGCCAGAGGGCGTTCGCGGAGCGGCGGCACCTCGGCGGCCATGCCGGCGCGCGGCGCGAGCGTCGCGCGACCCATGCCCGAACGGTCGTTCGCCTCGGCAACCAGCGTATAGGCGCGGTCCTCGACCGGCGTGACGATGACGTCATAGGTTTCGGCAACCGCGATCTGGAATTCGTCGATCTCGGTCGGCACGACGTTGAGCCCGTCGGCCTGGACGACGGTCATCCTGAGACCCGGGATGCGGACATTGAAGATCGTCATCGCTGAGGCGTTGACGATCCGCAGCCGCACACGCTCGCCGGGGTGGAACAGCGCGGTCCAATTGTCGCGCGGGCCATGCCCGTTGACGAGGAAGCTATAGGTCGATCCGCTGACGTCCGCGACATCGGTCGGATCCATCCGCATCGCGCCCCACTCGACACGTTCCTTCAGCGACTGGTCCTTGCCGGCGAGCAGCCCGGACAGCGTCTGGCGCTGCATGTTGAAATGGCCCGGGTTGACCTTGAGCTTTCGGAAGATCGCCTCGGGCGACAATTGGCTATGATCCGAGAGGACGACGACATGCTCGCGATCATAACCGATCGGATCGGCGCCGGCGGGATCGATGACGATCGGGCCGTAATGACCAAGCTGTTCCTGAAGCCCCGAATGGCTGTGATACCAATAGGTCCCCGACTGGACGACGGGAAACTCGTAGACGAAGCGCGATCGCGGCTTGATCCCGGGGAAGCTGACGCCGGGCACGCCGTCCATATGGAACGGCAGGATCAGCCCGTGCCAATGGATCGAGCTGTCCTCATCGAGGTCGTTGATGACGGTGAGCCGGGCCGTCTGGCCTTCCTTCAGGCGCACGAGCGGCGCGGGCACGGTGCCGTTGATCCCGATCGCGCGGCTGAGCTTGCCGTCGACCCGCATCGTCTGACGCGCGATGCGAAGGCTGATGTCATTGCCCGACACCGTCGGCAGCGGCGCGACGATGCCGGGAGATACCGACTGCGCCCAGGCCGGAAACCAGGGAGCAAGCGCGGCCACGGTTCCGCCGCCCAATGCTCCCGTCACGAAACGACGCCTGTCTATCTTCATAAAATTCCCGGATATTGCCTTGTCTCTATAGTCATACGCGGCACGCTCGCCCGCCCCTCACCCTTTCGGACGAAATTGCGGGGTGGGCGGCGCTTCTGCCTTCAGCCTGTCCCGCGCGCGACCGTCTCGCCGAGCAGCGCCTTCAATTTCGCGCGGGCGCGGTAGAGCCGCATCTCGACCGCCTTCTCGCTGGTCTGGAGGAGTTCGGCGGTTTCCGCCTGGCTCAGTTCCTCGACGCCGCGAAGCACCAGAACCTCGCGCAAATTGGGTGCGAGGCGGGCCATGGCGGCGCGGACGCGAGCGAGTTCGGCCCGATCGGCCGCTTCGGCATCGGGCGCCGGGCCGTCGCTCGCGACATCATGCGCGCTTTCGAGCGGCAAGGCGCGAGCGAAGAAGGACCGGACCGCGCGGCGCCGCGCCCAGTCGCGACACTTGTTGAGTGCGATCCGGGCGATCCATATCCGGAACGGCCGGTCCGCATCATAGCGGCCGAGCGCCGCAAAGCCGGCAACAAAGGTTTCCTGCGTCAAATCCATTGCCTCGTCCGGATCGCCAATATTCGCGCGGATCAGGCGAAAGACTGGCGGCTTGTAGCGTCGCAACAATTCCCGATAGACCTGCTGTTGACCGGCGCTTGCCAGCGCGGCGAGCTCGCGGTCGCTACATTGCGCAAGGTCGAGGCTCACCGCGCATCGGCGGTCAGCGCCCGGACCACGCTCTTGTCGAACATCGCGGCCTGCTCGCGATCGAGAACGACGCGCATCGCGAACAGATGCTGGAGCGTTTCCTTCTGCAGCTCGCCCATCACCCGGTGGGTCTCGTCGATCGCCTCGGTAACGCGCGGTCCATAGCCATGTTCGGCCTCGATCGCCTGCGCGAGCCGGATATTGGCGGCGCGCATGTCGAGTTCGAGCGCATCGCGCCGGGTCGCGAATTTCGCCTCGATCTTGTCGAGCTTCACCTGCTGCGCGGGTGAAAGCTTCAGCTCGCGATGGAGAAGCGCGTGGAGTTCGGTTTCGCTGGCACGCGGCGCCTCGACGACGAGGCGTCCGGCGAGCACGCCAGCGAGTGCTGCGACGAACGCGACCAGACCGAAGAGCAGCAAACGGCGCGACGACGTCATCAACGCGAATCCAGCAAGGTCGAGGGCGCCAGCGGACTGGCCGGAATGAGCGGCGTGATCGGGCTCGCGGCAACGGCGGGCGGAACGACGGCGCTGCCGACAACGAAGCCACCACCCAGCGAAACGAAAGCGGCAATCGCCATCATGCGCCGCACCGCCGACGCCTCGCGCTGCCGACCCGCGAGCGCGGACAGCACACGCTCGTCGAGCGTTTCGAGCGCCGCCGGGACGGGCGCTTCATTCAAAATCCGGAGTTCGTCCATCGGCCTTTCCCGCCAGTCCTTCCAAACAGCATACGCGGACGATCGCATCACCCCTCAGAAATAGTCCAACAAAGTCTTGTCGAAATTCCGAGGGCTGTGCCGCCGCCTTGCGTATTTAGCAGGACAGACCCGGATTTGGAGGTTTTTATAATGAAGTCATTTCTCCCCGCTGCAACCGCCGCCCTCGCGCTGCTTCTGACGCCCGTCGCGGCGGGCGCGCATACCAAGCTGGTGGGCTCGACCCCGGCCGCGAATGCGACCGCCTCGAAGGTGACCTCGGTCAACCTGCGCTTCAACGAAAAGCTGATCGCCTCGACCGTGAAAGCGGAGCTGGTGATGACCGGCATGCCGGGCATGGCCAATCACGCACCGATGAAGATTCCCGCGACGTCGACGATGGGCAAGGACGGCAAGTCGCTGACGCTCACCGCCAAGCGCGCGCTCGTCCCCGGCACCTACAAGGTCACATGGTCGGCAGCGGGCGCCGATACGCACCGCATGGGAAGCGAATTCAGCTTCACGGTGAAATAGGGCCGTGGCCGATCTCCTGCTGATGGGTATCCGGTTCGCGCTGTTCGCTGTCCTGATGCTCATCACGGGACTCGCCGCTTTCCCGCTCCATGCGCTGGAGCCTGGCGAGCGACGGGATCCCGAACTGGGATCGATCCTCTCCCGGCCGCTGCCGTGGCTCTGCGCCGCGGCGCTGTTCCTTTCGCTCATGGGCATGGCGGTCCTGACCGCCAGCATGCAGGGGGTCGGGATCTTCGCCATCGACCCGGCAATGGTCGTCGCGCTCGTGGACGAGACCGATGTCGGCGTCGCCTGGCTCGCGCGCATGGCAGCCCTGCTTGTCACCGCGGTCGCCGCTTTCCGTATCGCCCGCAGCCCGGTCGCGGCGACAATGATCGTCGCCGTCGCCGGAGCCGTCGCGCTGGCGACGCTGGTCTGGTCGGGCCATGCCGGCGCGAGCGAAGGCACCGCCGGATGGATACACCGGGCAAGCGACGCACTCCACATGATTGCCGCCGCGATCTGGCTGGGCGCGATTGCCGGCTTCCTCCTGATGCTCCGTCCGGGCGAACCGGCCGCAAAAGGCCGCCTCGCGATGACGGCCCGAAGCCTCGACCGGTTCGCGCCGGTGGGGACATTGTGCGTGCTCCTGATCGCGGCGACCGGACTGGTGAACGGCCAGATGATCGTCGGGGCCGCGAATATCGGGCGGTCGATCGCCTCGCCCTATGGTCAGCTTCTCGCGATAAAGCTCCTCCTGTTCGCCGCGATGCTGGCGCTCGCCGCCGCCAACCGCTGGCGCCTCACCCCCGCGCTCGGGCGCGCATGCGACGAACCCGATACCGATCCTGCCAGCGCCGCGCGCGCGATGCGCGGCAGCCTGGTCCTCGAAGCCCTGGCGGGTCTCGCAATCCTCGCGCTCGTCGCATGGTTCGGCATGCTGGAGCCCTTCAACCCCGCGTGACCGGCACCCGCCGGCGCTTCAACATCGCGGTCGCGACAAGTCGGTAGCATGGCGCCAATCCGAAAATGCGTGGCGCCGTGTCGATCGATCGGCAGGCTTGACCCTGTAGTAGCTACAGGGTGCATAAGGGCAGCGAATCGAGCGAAGGGATAATCGCATGAGCATGTTGAACCGTCGGGACGCGGCCGCCCTGATCGCGGCCGAGATGACACAATATCGTGCCGCGCGCCGCGACGGCGACCATCCCACCGCCTGGAACGCCATCGAACGCGCGCACATCGTCGCGCAGCCCTTCCTCGCGCTTCACCTGTCTGCGCACTGGCACATGCTCGGTTTTGCGATTGCCCTTCGCGACTGGCGCGAGGCGGCCGGCCAGCTGCTGCGGCTCGCCCTCGTCCCGCCGGGATCGCTAACCGGAAGGCTGCCCGTCGGCAACACCGGCCGCGCACGGATCAGCGCCTTCCGTCCAATGCCGGTGCCGCCCGATCTCGCCAAGATGATTTCGCCACACGACAAACCGGTTTCGCGCTGATAAGGGAACGGCCATGCCGAATGCGTTCATGCGACTGCTGATGATCATCGGGGTGCTGCTTTGCAGCATGCACGTCGCCGAACCGGCGTCGGCACATTTCACGGCAACCGAAACCGCCTTTCACCTGTCGGCCGGCGACGGCGAACAGGACAGGCCGAATCCCGCATCGACGCCCGTGCATGGCGGGCATCATCATTGCCCTGTCGCGCCGGACCTCAAGGCCACGTCGACCGACACCCCAGCGCAACCAGCCCGCGCGCCGCTTTTTGCCGCGCCCGTGACCCAGCTCGCTTCGCGCGTCCTGCCCCCGCTACTCGATCCGCCGCTCCTCGCGATCTGAGCACGCTCGCCGCTTTTTATGCGGCGATCTCTCCGATCAACCGAGGATGGAATCTTTATGTTCAGGTTCGTTGCTGCCCTGGTGGCAGCCACATCGTGCGTCGCAATCGCGCACGCACAGGAGGCCGGCACCGAAAGCCGCCAGATATCGGGCCCGCTTCTGACGCTCGGCGAGGCCGTCGCGCTCGCGGGCGGCAGCGCGCCCGCGGCCGAAGCCGCGGCGGCGGACGTCGATGCCGCGAACGCCGCCCGCCGCGCGGCGGGGCTCCGGCCCAATCCCGCGCTTTCGGTCGAAGTCGAGAATTTCGTCGGCACCGGGCCCTATAATGGCATCAATGGCGCCGACGTGACGGCAAGCGTCGCGATCCCGCTCGAACTCGGCGGCAAGCGGCAAGCGCGCGTCGCGGTTGCCGATGCAGCGACGCACCGCGCGCAAATCGCCCAAGCGATCGCCCGGGCGGACATAAGGCTGCAAGTGACCGAACTCTATATCCAGGCCTCCGCGGCCGAAGTGCGGGTCGCGATTGCCGAGGACCAGTATCGTATCGCGGGCGACACCGCGCGTGCCGCGACAATCCGGGTGCAGGCAGGGCGCGCATCGCCGCTCGAACAGGAGCGCGCCGAAGTCGCGCGCCTGACCGCGGAAGCCGAGGCCGACAAGGCGCGGCGCCTCGCCGATGCCGCCCGTGCCAACCTCGCGCGGCGCGTCGGACGTCCGGTCGCCGGCCCGCTCGACATAGCGGTGCTCGGCGGACCCGGAAACGGAACGACGGGCCCACCCCGCCCTGTTTCGGCGTCGGGCACGCTCGCGTTGGCGGCGTCCGACGCCGATCTCCGGGCAGCCGATGCCGGCGTCCAGCTGGCACGCTCGCAGCGCGTGCCCGACGTCACGGTTGGGCCGGGGGTTCGCCGGCTCGAGGCGACCAACGACGTGGCGGCGGTGTTCAGCGTCTCGGTGCCGCTGCCGCTGTTCAACAACGGACGCGCGGCGGTCGATCAGGCGAATGCCGAGCGGCGGCGCGCCGACGCGCAGCGCCGTGTCACAGCGCTCGACGTCGAGCAGGCGATCAGCGATGCCGAGGTAGAGGCCGCCAATGCGGCAGCGGCGGCGCGGGTCGCGAGCGGCCCCGCCCTCTCGGCAGCGATGGAAGCGGCCCGGATCGCGCGCATCGGCTACCGCGAGGGCAAATTCGGGCAGCTCGACCTGCTCGATGCCGAACGGACGCTGACCGAGATGCGGGTCGCGTCGATCGAAGCGCTCGCCTCCTATCAACTTGCCAAGGCCCGGTTGGAACGCCTCACGGCTCCCGCGCCCCTCGAAGGAAATTGACGCCATGACCATCAACATCAGCCGAAAGCTGCTGCTCGCCGCGACACTGCCATTCTTCCTCGCGGCGTGCGGCGGCGGCGAGAGCGCCAAGCCCGCCGACGAGCATGGCGAGGAAGAGGCCGGCCATGCCGACGAAGGAAAAATCGCGCTCACGAACGAACAGGTCAAGATCGCCGGGATCGCCCTCGGTCGCCCGACGGTCGGCAGCGCCGGCGCCCTGCAATTGCCGGCGACGATCGAAGGCGATCCGCAAGCAACCCAGGCCGTGTCGGCCGCGATCGGCGGGCGCGTCGTCGCCCTCAATCGCAATCTCGGGCAGACCATCGGCCGGGGACAGACGCTCGCGATCATCGAAAGCCGCGAGGCGGCACAGCTCCAGGGCGAGGTGCAGGCGAGGCGCGCGCGCCTCGCGCTCGCCAACTCCCATCTCGCCCGCGAGGAACGGCTGTTCGCGCAGCGCGTGTCGCCCGAGCAGGATGTCATTGCGGCGCGAACCGCCGCGACCGAGGCGCGGATCGCCTATCAGCTCGCCCAGCAACAGGTATCGGCAGCGGGCGGCGGCGGCGGCCAGCTCAACCGGATCGCGATTGCCGCGCCGATCTCGGGGCAGGTGATCGCGCGCAGCGTCGTTCTCGGACAGACCGTCGCCGCCGACGCCGAGCTTTACCGCATCGCGAACCTGTCGCGCGTTTCGCTGTCGCTGAACCTTCAGCCCGCGGACGCAGGACGCATCCGCCCGGGCGCTATCGTTTCGGTCAGCGCGCCCGGACGCCAGGCGACCGGCAAGATCAGCTTCGTCTCGCCCGCGCTCGATCCGGCCACGAAGCTCGTGCCCGCGATCGCGATCCTCGATAATCGCGCCGGACAATGGCGCGTCGGCGAAGCGGTGACCGCCTCGGTCGCGCTCGCTGGCGCCGACGGCGATGCATCGATCAGCGCTCCCTCGACCGCGATCCAAACCGTCGAAGGCAAGAGTGTCGTGTTCGTTCGCACCAAAGAGGGTTTTAAGGTCGTTCCGGTCGTGCTGGGCGACCGCGCCGGCGCCAATGTGATCATACGCTCGGGACTGAAAGGCACCGAACAGATCGCCATCACCAACAGCTTCGCGCTCAAGTCGGAAATCGGCAAGGGCGAAGCAGGCCATGAGGATTAAGCCATGATCGCCCGCACCGTTACCTGGGCGGTCGAGAAGCGCTGGCTTGTCGTCCTGCTCACCGCCATCGCCGCCGTCATCGGAGCCTTCGCGCTGTCGCGCCTGCCGATCGACGCGGTTCCCGACATCACCAACAACCAGATCCAGATCAACGTCCGCGCGCCCGCGCTTTCACCCGAACTTGTCGAGAAGCAGGTCGCCTTCCCGATCGAGACCGCGCTCGCGGGGATTCCAGGGCTTGAATATACACGCTCGCTGAGCCGCAACGGTTTCGCGCAGGTCACCGCCGTTTTCACCGATGGGACCGATATCTATTTTGCGCGCCAGCAGGTCGGCGAGCGCCTCAATGAAGCGACCGAAACCATGCCCGACGGCGTCCGGCCCGAGATGGGTCCGATCGCGACGGGTCTCGGCGAAGTCTATATGTGGACGGTGCGTCTCGCGCACCGCAAGGACGACGTGCACAAGCCCGGCGAACCCGGCCTCCAACCCGACGGCAGCTACGTAACGCCCGAGGGCGAACGCCTCGTCACCGAGGCGGACAAGGCCACCTATCTTCGCACCGCGCAGGACTGGATCGTCACGCCGCTGCTCCGCACCGTCCCGGGCGTCGCCGGGATCGATGCGATCGGCGGTTATTCGAAGCAATATATGGTCGTGCCCGATGTGCAGAGGCTGGCGGCGCTCGACCTCAGCCTCACCGATCTTGCCGAAGCACTCGAACGCAACAACACAAGCGTCGGCGGCGGGGTCGTCGAACGCAACGGCGAAGGGCTTGCCGTCCGCTCCGATGCGCTCATTCGCGATACCGCCGAGCTGTCGCGGGTCGTGGTCGCGACGCGATCGGGCGTGCCGATCACACTCGACCAGGTGGCAAGCGTCCGCACCGGCCAAGCCGTACGCATGGGCTCGGCATCGGAGAATGGCACCGAGGTCGTCGTCGGCACCGCGATCATGCGCATCGGCGAGAACAGCCGGGCCGTCGCGACCGCGGTTGCCGACCGGCTCGATGCGACCAACGCGTCGCTCCCGCCCGACGTCGTCATCGAACCGGTTCTCGATCGCACCAAGCTCGTCAATTCGACGATCTGGACGGTCGGCAAGAATCTGACCGAGGGCGCGCTGCTTGTTATCGTCGTGCTCTTCCTGCTGCTCGGCAATTTCCGCGCGGCGCTGATCGCGGCGCTCGTCATCCCGATCACCATGCTCCTCACGAGCTTCGGTATGCTGCGCGCGGGCGTGTCGGCGAACCTGATGAGCCTCGGCGCACTCGACTTCGGCCTCATCGTGGATGGCGCCGTCATCATCGTCGAAAATGCGCTTCGCCGCATGGCCGAGTTCCAGCATCGCGAGGGGCGGATCCTTACGCTTCAGGAAAGGCTTGCTTCGGTCGCAGCCGCGGCGCGCGAGATGGTGCGCCCCTCGGTCTATGGCCAGGCGATCATCATCCTCGTTTATGTGCCTTTGCTCACCTTGAGCGGTGTCGAAGGCAAGACCTTCATTCCGATGGCGTTGACCGTGATCATTGCGCTCGCCTTCGCTTTCATCCTCTCGCTCACTTTCGTGCCGGCCGCGATCGCCATCTGGCTCTCCAAGCGCGTCGAGGAGAAGGAGGGCCGCATCATGGTGTGGCTGAAGCAACGCTACGAACCCGGCCTCGACCGGGCGATGAGCAAACCCAAGGTCACGCTCGGCGCCGGGATCGGCGGGTTCGTCGTCGCGATCCTTGCCTTCTTCTCGCTCGGCCAGGTGTTCCTGCCCCAGCTCGACGAGGGCGACCTGCTTATCCAGGCGTTCCGCGTTCCCTCGACCTCGGTCCAGCAGAGCCAGGCGATGCAGGTTCCGATCGAACGGATGCTCTCGAAGCAGCCTGAGATCGACATCGTCTTTTCGAAGACCGGAACGGCAGACCTCGCCTCCGATCCGATGCCGCCCAATGCGACCGACAATTTCGTGATCCTGAAACCCCGAAAGGAGTGGCCCGACCCCAGCCTGCCCAAGGCCGAACTGGTCGAACGGCTGGAAAAGGAGCTGAACAAGATTCCGGGCAATGCCTATGAGATCACCCAGCCGATCCAGATGCGCTTCAACGAGCTCATCGCCGGCGTACGCGGCGACATTGCCGTCAAAGTCTATGGCGACGACTTCGACGCCATGAACCGGACCGCGCAGGAAATCGCCGCGATCTTGCGGAAGACCGATGGCGCGACCGATGTGCGTGTCGAAGAAACCGAAGGTCTCTCGATGCTCGATATTCGGGCGAACCGCGAGGCGATGGCGCGGCTCGGCGTCACCGCACAGGATGTGCAGGACGTCGTAACCGCGACGATCGGCGGCCGCCAGGCCGGCACGATCTTCGAGGGCGACCGCCGCTTCCCCGTGGTCGTCCGGCTGTCGGACGCGCAGCGCTCGGACCTCTCGGTGCTCGAACAGGTGCAGGTCCGCGTTCCCGGCGGCTCTTTCGTGCCGCTCGCCAGCGTCGCCGACATCCGCGTCGTCGATGGACCCAACCAGATCAGTCGCGAAAATGGCAAGCGGCGCATCGTCGTCCAGGCCAATGTTCGCGGCCGCGCGATTTCCGACGTCGTCGCCGATGCCAAGGCAGGTATCGCGAAGGATGTCCGCTTACCCGCGGGCAGCTACCTCGAATGGGGCGGCCAGTTCGAGAATCTGGCCTCCGCTCGCGATCGGCTCCTGCTCGTCATCCCGGCGTGTTTCATCCTGATCCTGCTGCTGCTCTACGGCGCGCTTCGTTCGCCGCGCGACGCGGCGATCGTGTTCACCGGGGTGCCACTGGCGCTGATCGGCGGCGTGCTCGCTCTGTTCCTGCGCGGCATGGATTTCTCGATCTCGGCAGCAGTCGGGTTCATCGCGCTGTCGGGTATCGCGGTGCTCAACGGGCTCGTGATGGTGTCGTCGATCCAGGAGCTGATGCGCTCGGGCATGGCGCGGGCGGAAGCCGCGCGGCAAGGCGCGCTCATGCGCCTTCGCCCGGTGGTGATGACCGCGCTTGTCGCAAGTCTCGGATTCGTGCCGATGGCGCTCGCGACCGGCGCCGGCGCCGAGGTGCAGAAACCGCTCGCAACGGTGGTGATCGGGGGGCTGATCTCGGCCACCTTGCTCACTCTCTTCGTACTTCCGACCCTCTACGCGCGTTATGGAGGCGGACGCGCGCAGAAGGACGAAAGGATCGACGATGGCGCATTCGCATAGTCAAGAAGAGGGCGGCCATTCCGGGCACGACCATATGGCGGGCGCGAACAGCCGGAACCTGACGATCGCGCTGGCGCTGACGGGCACATTTCTCGTCGCCGAACTGGTGGGGGCGTGGCTGTTCAACAGCCTCGCCCTGCTCTCCGATGCGGCGCATATGTTCACCGATGCGGCCGCGCTCGCGATTGCGCTGGCCGCGATCCGCATCGGTCGCCGCCCCGCCGACGTCAAGCGAACCTATGGCTACCGCCGCTTCGAAATCCTCGCCGCAGCGTTCAATGCACTGCTGCTCTTCGCGGTTGCCGCTTATATTCTCTACGAAGGGATCAAGCGTTTCGTCGAGCCGCAGGAGGTCCAGTCGCTCGGCATGCTGGCGGTTGCCGCCGCAGGGCTCATCATCAATCTTGTATCGATGCGAATGCTTTCGGGCGGCAAGGACGAGAGCCTCAACGTCAAGGGCGCCTATCTCGAGGTCTGGGCCGATATGCTCGGTTCGCTCGGGGTCATCGGGGCCGCGATCCTGATCTATTTCACCGGCTGGAGCTGGGTCGACCCGATCGTCGCCATCGCGATCGGCCTCTGGGTGCTGCCGCGGACGTGGATTCTTCTGCGCGACACCACCAATATCCTGCTGCAAGGCGTTCCGCGCGGCGTCGATCTTGGGGCGGTGCGCGCAAGCATCGCAGCTGTCGAGGGTGTGGCCGAAGTCCACGACCTCCATCTCTGGTCCATCGCTGGCCGCGATATGAGCCTGACGGCGCATGTGGTCCTGACGCCGGGACGTGAAGCGGACGCCGTTCGGCTGGGGGTTTCGGAAGCGTTACACGACGCGTTCGAAATCTCGCACGCAACATTGCAGATGGAATCCGCCAGCGAGCAATGCGCCGAGCCGGAGCATGACTAGCCGCGGCGCGAGCTAGCGCTCCGCCCGATAAAGGGAGATCGATCCCGTCGGGGTCTGGATGGCCCGGACTTCCTCGACATCGCGAAAACCCGCGTCGTGCAGGATTTCGGGGACGCAGCCCCGCGCATTCGGCTCGGTAAGCTCAAAGCCATCGATCATCTGGACCTGCCGGAACAAAGTTCGCATCAGGAGCGAGCGTTGCTCGCCATAGTCGGCGATGTAGAGCCCGCCGCCCGGTTTCAGCAGCCGCCACATCTGACCGACGATCGCTTCCTTCACGTCCATCGGGCATTGATGGAGCACAAGGCTCGAGACGATCTTGTCGCATTGCTGGAGCGGGCCGATTTGATCGAGCGCATCGCCCATCGCCTCGAACCAGAGGATGTCCGCATCCGCCTCTCCTGCCTTTCTCCGGGCGATGTCGAGTATATCCGGATCGGGATCGACGCCCAAGATAATGCTGGTCGGGGTCGCCGCCTTGAGCGCTATTGCAAGCGTTCCGGTGCCGCATCCGATATCGACGATCGTCTCGCCAGCCGCCGGAGCGACGAGCTTCACCAGCTCGCCCCGCCACCTCTTTTCGCGCGTCATCAAGGCGAGCACAGCATCGTATCGCTCGATATTGCCCGCCTTGCCCAACGCGGGCACGAAATCTCGATTTGTGTCTGCCATGATCGGGACACTAGTCCCGCGGGGACCGGCACGCTTGAACGATGCGGCTATCGCTCCAGAATGATGTCGCTGGCGCGGATGCCGAACATGGCCTTGGTCGTCCGGGCAAAATGCGCCGCGTCGGCAAAGCCGGCTGCATGGGCCGCCTCGGTGATGTTCGATCCTGCCAGCAGCCCCTCGAACGCCGCGCTCAGGCGCCGCCACAGGATATAGCGTTGGAACGGCATGCCAATCTCGGAAGCGAACAGGTGCCGAAGCCGGCCGACCGAAAGGCGGGTCCCGGCGGCGACATCGAACAGACGAACCGCGCCGAGCGGGAGGCGCCGTTCGATCGTCGCAGTCATGTCCGAGATGCGCGTATCGATGCTTCGCCGCGGGGCGCGCATCATCCAGTCCTGCCAGAAGGAACGCGTCGCAGCGCCCGGCACGATCTGAAACCGGCCTGCTTCGATGCGATCCCGCAACGTGTCGGGCGGACCGAAACCGGCGGTCGGTTCGACAAAACAGATATCCGCACCGGCGGACGGGAGCAGTTGGTGCCGGGCGTTGGGTTCGATCAACAGGCAGGTGCCCGAAATTTCGCGGCCGTCGCTCCCGATGGCTCGCACGGGCGAGTCCGCGAAAACCGCCTGGGCCGCAAAATGACGATGGGGAATCGCATCGCCGATCGTGCCCGACCACCAGGCCGTCTCGCCCTCGATGCGCAAGGCGCCCTGCCAGAAATTCTTCGCCATCGACGGGTAGGCTACCTCGGCGATCCGGCGCCGTCATGCGTCGATTGTCTCGGCGGACGGGATAATTCGAACAGGATGATGGCCGATCTCCACGACGAGCGCCTGGAGCCTCTCCCAGCCATTGTCCGTCCCGGAAGTCCGGCATCCTTCTCGCTCTTTTTGCGCCCCGCCCGGAACAAGCGGCTCCCGCGGGGACGCACCGCCGCCGGGCGCAGCCCCGTGTCGGCACCTACGCGAGATACCGCCGACCTGTCCGGATTCTCGCCTGGAGCTGGTGACAATATATGGAGACAAAGCCCCGTCCCCACGCGCTTGCCACCAGTGACGACGCAATCCGCGCCTTCACTAAATCACTGATTTTATGAAGAAAACTGGAGCGGGCGAAGGGATTCGAACCCTCGACCCCAACCTTGGCAACTTGATCGTGACACTTTTCGATTTCTTCCTTTTCTACGCCACTGCCCCATAATTGCTTATTTTCTTGAGATTATCTCTACGACGCCCTATCCTCGACTAGCCGCTGGAGTACCGTTCAGCGCTGACAATTTGCTGACAATTGCGTGATCTGAGATTTTGTCAGCAAGAGGAGTGGCAACATGCCGACGAGCAAGCTGACAAAGCGTACGATCGACGCGGTGGTATCGCCCGCCTCGAAACAACTCATCTATTGGGACACCGAGATTAAGGGATTCGGACTTCGCGTTCTCCCATCGGGCCTGAAGACCTTCATCGTTCAATACCGCAATGCCGAGGGCATTCAGCGGCGCATGAACCTGGGCCGCTTTGGCGTGCTCACCGTCGAGCAAGCGCGTGATCTCGCGCGGCTGAAGTTGGCGGAGGTCATCGTCGGCGGAGATCCAGCGGACAAGGTCCGGCAGTCGCGCAACGGCATGACGGTGGCCGAGATGTGCGATTGGTATCTCACTGAAGCACGGGCCGGGAACATCCTCGGACGAAAAAGCCTTCCGATAAAGTCATCATCGCTCGACATGGACGAGAGTCGCATAAAGACGCACATCGTCCCGCTGCTCGGAAAACGTGTCGTGAAGCATCTGAAAATTGCCGATGTCGAACAGATGCAGACCGATGTGAAGAACGGAAAGACTGCCAAGCCGCGCACCGGAGGCCGCGGTGGCAGGGCGACCGGCGGTCCCGGCGTCGCGGGTCGCTGCGTCGGAACGCTCCAGGCAATCATTGGTCATGCGAAGCACAAAGGCCTGCTCGAGGTCCATCCGACGCTGGGAGCAAAGAAGCTCGCGGGAAAGAAAAGGACTCGTCGTTTGAGCGTGGCCGAGATCATGATGATGGGAAAGGCGATCGCCTACGCTGAAGCCAATGGGGAGAACCCGATCGCCCTCGGTGTGTTGCGAGGACTATTGCTCACCGGCTATCGGCGGCAAGAAGCGCAAGCAATGCAGCGAGCCTGGCTCCATGCCGATCGCGGATACGTTGTCTTTCCGGACACCAAGGGCGGAGCGCAAGTAAGAGCGATCGGACCGGCCGCCATCCGCATTCTGGAAGCTCAGGTGGAGATAGTCGGCAATTCCCACTTCTTTCCGTCCGCAGCGGGCGATGGCCCATTCACGGCTGTTAGCGACTGCCTGAAACGGGTTTGCGGCTTGGCGGGTATCACGGGAGTTACACCGCATACGCTTCGCCATACCTTCGGAAGCGTTGCCGGAGATTTGGGATTCTCCGAGCTTACGATCCGGGCAATGCTGGGTCATGCCTCGCAGAATGTAACTCAAGACTATGTCCACATCGACGAGGCGCTAAAGCTTGCCGTGCAGCGAACGTCCGACGAGATTGCACGATTGCTTGACATCGGCACTGACGCAAAAATGGAAATGGCGCGACAGTGAGTGCTCAAACGCGGCTGGCCGGCTGCGCCAGTCAGCTTTCGGGCGCGGATGGAGAAATAGCCGATGGCCCAAAAGGCTCGCCGAACAGGGTGCTTGCGATTGCGGTTGCCGCGATCGCCCCGGCGAATTGCGCAACAACAAACATTGGAACGTCATGCGGCGCGATACCCGCAAATGTGTTCGACAGGCCGCGCACCACGGTGATCGCCGGATTTGCAAAGCTCGTCAATGACGTGAACCAGTAAGCAGCGGTGATATAGAGCCCGACCGACGCCGCCACGGCCTGTGGCTTGTATCTCGCGGTACCGAGGATCGTCAGTACGAGGCCGAAGGTCGCAACGAACTCGGCGGTCCACTGCCCCAATCCGGTTCTCGCCTTTGTCGAAAACTGTAAGATCGGAAGGTCGAACATCAGATGCCCGGCCCACGCGCCGAAAATGCCGAAGGCAAGCTGAGCAACGACATATGCACCGGCGTCGAGCTAAGCTTGCGCACCCGGAAGCGGTGTTCGAGGAGGGCTTCGAGATCGCCGGCGGTGTCGACAGCACCCGGGTGAAGCATGTCGGCCCCTTCATCCAGTTCGGCCCTGATCAGGCGGCAGAGCGCCTGCACGTCTCCCCGCGCCGAGGCGACGCACCGATATCCCCGCGCGCGCGCGTATCGCGCAGTCCGATCCCCGACCGCAAATAGCGGAAGGCCGGCGAATGCAGGCACGAACCGATGGAGGCGTACGGCGTTGAGGCTCGTGAGGATCAGAGCATCGGGCACTTTCACGACGGGGGGGACCGCGAGCGGCACGACGGCGAGAACCGGCGCGCCGACCGCGTCATATCCCGCTGCGGCAAGACGCTTTACGGTCAATCGATTGAAGGGGCCGGTCCGGGTGACCCAGACCCGCGCGCGGTTCATGCCGCTTCGAGCGCCGCGGTGGCACACCGCCAATAGGCATTCACGCACTGAGCGAGGAAGTGCGGCGGCGGCTCCCCGATCACGTCTCTCAGCAAAGGCACGAGGCTGTCCCCGAAGGCAATGATTTGCCCGCGCGGCACGGCGGCGGCATCGCTTGGTGGCGCGGCATCCTTGTCGCAGCCCGCCAGCACCAGGTCGGCCAGGAGGGACGCGTTCCGCACAGCCGCTTCCGAGTCTGCGCCGGACATTTGCAAGGATTGGGCCGCGGCAGCGTCGAACTGCTTGCGCCGCGTACGGAGGATGCCGAAAGCTTCCGCTTCGGACAAGGAGGTGCTCATATAAGACTCCCGGCGAATTGACCGCCGTTATCGACCGGCTTGCGCAGGTCCTTGATCAGGAAAGATGCGGGGGTACCGGTGTGGATTGACCGGCATGAGCCTCGGGCGCGGCGCCGCTCCGCGTCAGGCGGATCGGGGCCGGGCCGAGGCCGGCCAGCGTGTCAGCAGGCTGCCAGCGTGCGCCAGAAATCGGGATGCCGTAGAGCACAACATGCGGGGCTTGTATCATGAAGTAGCATGAGAGCCAAATCGCCGCCCTTGCGCCTGCAAAAGCCCGGCGCGCCGTCCCGATCGCACGATTCTCTCACCAAATCGTGTCCGCCGTGCATAGTATTTGACTTCCCGGCGGGCAGCCACCATCTTCGGCTCATGCCAAAGCGTGTTCGCCTTCTCCGTTTCCGTCTTCACGCGGGGACCCTGCTCGTCGGCTTTTAGCCCCGACCACGGCGCGATGCGGCTCCGGGTTCGGGGCCAAAAAATCCATACATGATCGCGCCGCGCCGGCGCCCTTTTCCCATTCAGGAAGCGAAACAATGGCTAGTTCGAAGGCTGCCCGGCGGCCGCCCGTCCATATGATCGATAGCGAGGCCGAATGCCTCTCCAATCTCGCACTCGCGGTCGAAGACCGCCTGCCCGATGTCGCCGAGCTGCTGCTCGGCGAGATATCCCGCGCCGTTCTTCACAAGGCAGCGCGGATGCCGCCGGGCACGGTAACGATGCATTCCCATGTCACCTTCACTGACGAGGCCAGCGACCGGGAGTATCGCTACCAGCTCGTGTTCCCGAAGGACGCGGATGTTGCAGAGAACAGGATTTCGGTCCTCACACTTGTCGGCGCCGGATTGATCGGGCTCAAGCCGGGCCAGACGATCCTGTGGCCAGACCGGGACGGGCGCGAGCGCCGGTTGAAGGTCATGTCGGTCGAGCGCGGAAGCCCGGTCACCTAGTCTGCGGGCCGGTACCGGCAAAGAGGGGTCACGCTCGCGTGTCCAGAAGTGGTCCGTCAGTTTCAGGGCAGAGGCGCCATCGGCGGACATTGGCTTTGGGCGCCTGCCTGCAGAATATTTCGGGAAGCGACCAGGTCTAAACCGGGAGTTTACGCGTCAAGGCCTATCGTCCGGGCACCATGATGCACGACCCATCGGATATGTGGAATAATGACAACGCCTTCTACGATGATGGCGAATGGATCACCTGGACCGAAATCAACTCGCACCTTGAGCGGCTCGATTTCGAAGCGCGCTTTCCGGACATCGAAGCCGACCTGGTCCCGATATTCCAGAACCTGCTTTCGACTGCCACGGAATATCACGGTCTGACCGGGCGTCACCTGCAGGTCTATGGCGACCTGGGCGAGCTATAAGGGCGCCAGTCGCATCTGCCGCACTTATTAGAAGACGCGCGGCAATAGCTATTGCTGCTCGGGGCTGGGAGCACCGCTTGGCGGCGCGCTCTGGCAGATTGATTGGCCGATTGCCGTCGGTCTGCTTCTGGCACAGTGTTCGCTAAAGCGGATAGGCAAAGAGGCGGAGACACTTGAAGCGGCTTCCTGCTCGTCAATACGGGATCGGCCTTCCATCCCAGCCGTAAAACCCGCCGCTATCCCTCGACGACAGCTGGTCAAATACGGCCATAATGTGCATCGCACTTTTGTCCGCACTAAAGAGCGATGATTCAGCTACTCGCGCCTGAAACGGCTCCGAAAGCGGCGTGTCGACTGTTCCGGGGTGCAGCGCCGCGACGATCGCTTCGGGATTGCTGCGGCCGAGCTCGATCGCGAAACAGCGCACCAAGGCATTGAGCGCCGCCTTGGAAGCGCGGTAGCTGTGCCATCCGCCAAGTCGGTTATCCGCGATCGAACCAACGCGAGCAGAAAGAAATATCGCGACCGCTCGTTGTCGCCGGGCAAGCAAGGGAAGAAAATGCTTTGCGACGAGCGCGGGCCCGACGCTGTTGATCGCGAACACCTCGGCCATAACTGAGGCGTCGAGCTGCCGAAGGCTCTTTTCGGGACGGATATCGGTCCCGCGATGCAGCAGCCCTGTCGCGACAATGAGCAGGTCGAGAGCACCCTCATTCGCGATTTGACGACCCGCTTCGGCCAGCGTGTCGTCATCCAGTATATCCGTCGTCAGCCGTTTCACACTGGGATCGTTCGACGCCTCGGGCCGCCTGCTTCCTGCATAGACGCGGTCAAATCGACCCGATACGACAAGTTGATCGACAAGCGCGGCGCCGATGCCGCCACCGCTTCCAATCACCAATGCGCGCTTACCGCTCAAATGCTGCCCTTCCCGGCTATGAAATTGCTTCGGCTATCGGATGCTTAATCGGCGGCGGCGCGATCTCCCATATGCCTCAAAGGGAAGGTAGATCGGTGCCTAGAAGCCGGCCTCGACCGCGAGCCGGATCGCATCGGCCGTCGTTTCGACGCCGAGCGCGCGCAGCAGCGCAGCGCGGTGCATCTTGATCGTGCGCTCCGACAGCGACAGCGTGAACGCGATCTGCTTGTTGAGCTGGCCGCTCGCCATCAGCTTCAGCACCTCGCGCTGCCGCGGCGAGAGCGCCTCGATCTGCGCCCGCGCCCGCGCGCTCCGTCCTCCCACCGCCTCGCCCGCCTCGTCGATCTCGATTTGCGAGCCGAGAAAATATTCGAGATTGCCGCCGGGACCAAAGATTGGCGCGACCAGCACGGCATTGCGGAAGGGCGTTCCGTCTTTCCGGTAATTGAGGATCTCGACGAGCGCCGGCCTCTGCTCCCGGATGGCGGCGCGCAAGGTCTCGGTCAGTTCGGGTTCGGTGTCCGGCCCGGCGAGAAAGCGGCAATTGCGTCCAAGGATTTCGTCCGGCCCATAGCCGGTGAGCGCCGAGAAGGCAGCGTTGCACTCGACGATCGGATTGTCAGGCAGGCGCGGATCGCTGATCACCGCGGCGATCGGGCTGGCCGCGATCATTGTCTTCAATGACATAGTATCTGCCTGCTCTCCCCTGGGTGCCCCAAGGGACATGTTGCGACACTTCCCCTCGTTCATGCAAGCCTGCCTGATGACAATTGCGACGAACCGGAAAAAATCGCGCATGACGCCTCGCACGTCGATAGCGCGGACATCCTTGCAGGCGGAGGTCGGACATTGTCCGTGCCACATCGGTGACCGCGAGGCCATGGTCTGATGCGGGTCGCGATCATCGGAGCCGGCATTGCGGGGCTCGCCTGCGCGCGTCGGCTGCGCGACGCAGGTCTGGAAGCCACGCTGTTCGACAAATCCCGCGGCATCGGCGGCCGCCTCGCGACCCGCCGCGCCAATCCGGGCAATCCCGAGGTCGCATTCGATCATGGCGCAACGCATTTCACGGCACGCTCGGAAGGCTTTACCAGGCTCGTAGCAGCGTGGGAGAAGGCAGGCCTCGCCGCGCGTTGGCCAGTTGCGGGAGCGGACAGCTGGGTCGGCACGCCGACAATGACCGCGCCGCTGAAATCTCTCGCGGACGATCTCGATGTCCGCCTGTCGCGACCGGTCACTGCCCTGACCAAATCCCGCGCCGGCTGGACGCTCCACAGCGAGGCCAAACGGCTCGGCAAATATGATGCGGTGGTGATCGCCATTCCGGCCGAGCAGGCGGCTCCGCTTCTGTCGCTGCATGATTTCGAGATGGCGCGCGCGGCCATGGCGGTGCGCTATAATCCATGCTGGACCGCGATGTTCGCCTTTGAGGAAAGGATCGATGAGCTCCCCGATTTCCTCCGCGGCGCCGGCTCGCTTGTGACCGCTGCGCGCGACAGCGCGAAGCCCGGCCGCGCGCCGGGCGAGCGGTGGGTCGTGCAAGCCGACTGGACTTGGTCGGAGGCACATCTCGCCTGCGACGGCGCGAGCGTGGCGCCAGCGCTTCTCGCCGAACTTGGCAAGATCGCCGGACGCGACTTGCCCACCCCAAGCCATATCGCGGCCCATCGCTGGCTATTCTCGCAGCCCTCGGGACAGGATCTGAAGCTGCTCTGGAACCCTGCCATTGGTCTCGGCGCCTGCGGCGACTGGCTCTATCACGGCTTTGCCGAATATGCGTGGCTGTCGGGCCATGTACTCGGCGCGGCGATTGCGGCAGAGGCGCCGCGATGATGCGCGCGATCGTAATCGGAGCCGGCATCGGCGGCCTCGCCCTCGCCATCCGGCTCCAGTCGGCGGGCCTCGATACGCTGCTCGTCGAAGCGCGCGACCGCCCGGGCGGCCGCGCCTATGTCTTCGAGAAGGATGGTTTCACCTTCGATGCCGGGCCGACGGTGATCACCGACCCGGCCTGCCTCGCCGAGCTCTGGGAGCTGAGCGGCCAGCGGCTCAAGCGCGATGTCGACCTCGTCCCGGTGTCGCCCTTTTATCGGCTGAGCTGGCCCGACGGATCGACCTTCGATTATGGCAATGACAAGGAGGCGCTCGCCCGTCAGATCGCCGCGCTCGATCCCGCCGATGTGGCGGGATATGAGCGATTTCTTCGCTATTCCGCGTCGGTTTACGAGGAAGGCTATGTGAAGCTCGGCGCCGTGCCCTTCCTCGATTTCCGCTCGATGCTGAAGGCGGCACCCGCGCTCCTGCGGCACCGGGCCTGGCGCTCGGTCTATAAAACCGTCGCGAGCTATGTTCGGAGCGAGAAGCTGCGCGAGGCTCTATCCTTCCACACCTTGCTTGTTGGCGGCAACCCGATGGCGACGAGCAGCATCTATGCGCTCATCCACAAACTCGAGCAGGATGGCGGCGTCTGGTATGCGCGCGGCGGCACCAATCGGCTCGTCGCCGGCATGGCCGCGCTGTTCGCGCGTCTCGGCGGTACGCTGAGGCTTGGCGATCCCGTCGCCCGCATCGAAACTAAGGGCGACCGGGTGACGGGCATCGTGACGCGGAGCGGGTTTACCGCACGCGCCGATCTTGTCGCCTCGAACGCCGATCTCATGCACAGCTACCGCGACCTGCTCGCGCATCCGCGCGGCAAGCGCGAGGCGAAGCGCCTTGCGCGCAAGAGCTGGTCGCCGAGCCTCTTCGTCCTCCATCTGGGGGTTCGCGGTACCTTCCCCGAAATACCCCATCATATGATATTGTTCGGTCCGCGCTACCGCGGGCTTCTCGACGACATCTATCGGAACGGCACCCTCGCCGAGGATTTCTCGCTTTACCTTCATCACCCGAGCGCAAGCGATCCGGGCGTGGCGCCCGCGGGCCACAGCAGCTTTTACGCGCTTGCGCCGGTTCCCCATCGCGGCCACGCCTCGCTCGACTGGGAGGTCGAAGGGCCCAAATTGGCGAAGCGTATCATCGCCGAGATCGAGCGGCGTCTGATCCCGGACCTTGGCGAGCGGATCGTCACGCAAATCCAATATGAACCGCCGGACTTCGAACAGGATCTTGCCGCGCATCTCGGCAGCGCCTTCAGCCTCACGCCCACGCTGCTGCAGAGCGCCTATTTTCGGGGGCACAACCGCGACGCGCGCATCGAGAACCTCTATTTTACCGGCGCGGGCACGCATCCCGGCGCGGGTATTCCGGGGGTCGTCGCGAGCGCGAAGGCGACGGCGAGCCTCATTCTCGGCGACTTTGGGGTCGAGATCGCGGCCTCCCGCGACCCGGGTGCGCGCCACCGAATATTCTCCGGGCGCGATGACGCGGCAGGAGATGTCATGCCCGGCTGATCGCACCGAATTTCCGGTTCTGCCGGCGGCCAGTGCCTTGCGACCCACATCTGGCCGCGGCGGGGGGCGGTGATTGCTCATCGCCGGGCGGTGCGACGCCACTTCGCACCGCCCAACCTTCCCCTTGCTCGCGCTCGCGCTCGCAAAGCGGCCCTTCATTGCCTGGGCTTCCCAAAAGGTCATCTTTTGCAGAGATCGGAGCCTGCCAGATGACAGAGCTCACGATCGCCCGCACCACAGCCCGTCAAAAAGGGAACCGCCGCCATGCCGCCCGCCATTTTGTGGCTCCGTCAGGACCTCCGCACCACCGACCATCCGGCGCTCCTCGCGGCGATCGCCGAAGGTCCGGTCATTCCGCTCTACATATTGGACGACGACAGCCCCGGAACGCGCGCGATCGGCGGCGCGCAGCGCTGGTGGCTCCATCACAGCCTCGCCGCGCTCGATGCGAGCCTGAGCAAACGCGGCAGCCGGCTCATCCTGCGCCGCGGCCCTGTCGCCGAAATATTGGAACGCGTCGCGGCGGAGTCCGGAAGCACGGCGGTTCACGCCACGCGCTGCTACGAGCCCTGGTGGCGGCGCTGCGAAGGAGCGCTGAACGCGAGGCTTGCGCTGCGGCTGCACGACGGCAATTATCTCGCGCCGCCTGACAGCGTCACCAATGCGCAAGGTTCCCGCTACCGCGTCTTCACGCCTTGGTATCGCGCGCTCTTGGGGCGCATGCCGCCCGCCCTTCCCTATGCCGCGCCCGACCATATTCCGGCTCCCGACGTCTGGCCGACGTCGGACAATCTTGCCGATTTGGGTCTGACCCCGACCAGCCCCGACTGGGCTAAAGGATTTGGCGACTGGCGCCCGGGCGAGAAGGGCGCATGGCGCGCGCTGCGCGACTGGCTGCCGCTCGCCGGCGGCTATAAGACCCGCCGCGATTTTCCTTCGCTCCCCGCGACGTCGCGGCTGTCGCCGCATCTTCATTTCGGCGAAATCAGCCCCCGGTCGATCTGGCATGCGCTCGGCGAGCGCGACGATGCGGGCGCCGAAACCTTTCGCTCGGAGCTTGGCTGGCGCGAACATGGCATCAATCTCGTCGACCAGATGCCCGATTATGGCGATCGGAACGGGCGCCCCACCTTCGATAATTTCGGCTGGCGGAGCGGCCCCGAGGCAGACCGGGACTTCGCCGCCTGGACCCGGGGACGGACCGGCTACCCTATAGTCGACGCGGGCATGCGCGAGCTCTGGAATACCGGCTGGATGCACAACCGCGTGCGGATGGTCACCGCCTCCTTCCTCGTCAAACATCTGCTGATCGACTGGCGCCGCGGCGAGCGCTGGTTCTGGGATACGTTGCTCGACGCCGATCTCGGGTCGAATGCAATGAACTGGCAATATGTTGCGGGCACCGGGGTCGACGCGCCGGTCTTCTCGCGCATCATGTCGCCGCTGCTCCAGAGCGAGCGGTTCGCGATGGGAGATTATGTCCGCACTTATGTTCCGGAGCTTGCGCATCTGTCGGACGCCGAGATCACCGCCGCCCATGGTCAGGACGCGCAGGTGCCCACCTATCCGGAACCGCTTATCGGGCATGATGCGGCGCGGGCGCGGGCCCTCGCTGCCTGGGAAGCCCTGCGCGGCTAGCGAGTGAGGGCCACGGCGCTAGTCGAAAGGGGCACTTGCCACGCCGTGGCTGTCATAGACGGGCCCTTCGCGCCACACCGCGAATTTGCGGCTCGAGGAGGCGCGGACACCAAATGCGCCGATATGCCCCAGCATTCCCCTGTACTGCGGCCCGGCCAGATGCGCTGCGAGCGCCGCTTCGCCGTCCCATTCCTCGAACACGTGGATGCGCGTCGCCACATGCGGATCAAGGGTCCAGGCGTAAGCGAGACAACCCGGCTGGGCGAGCGCGCCTTCGATCCAGCCGCGCGCACCCGCGAGCGCGTCCCCGCGCGTCTCGGGATTGATATCGATGACCGCCTGGATCAGGATCTTCATGACTGCACCTCACTTCTTGAAAGCTGCGGCAACGGCCGAAACCGCCGCTCTGCAAACAGCCACCGACCATCAATTTGGCGGCAGACGTCGTCATAGATGCCAAGGGTCCGGTGAAGGGTGCCGTCGCGCAGGAAGACTTCCTCGGTGTAGGACCGCATGGCCGCGGTCTCGCCATGGACCTCGATCGAACCCGGCCAGGCGCGAAAGACGATGTCGGGAAAAGCGCGCATCGCCGCGCGCCAGGTGTCGACGATCTTCGCCTTGCCCTCGAATATCCCGAAACCCGGAAGCGACCATCGGCCGCCTTCGTCCCAAGTCGCGGCCCAGGCCTCGCTGTCGGCCCGGTTGACCGCATCGGCATAGGCGTCGAGCAGGTCGCGAAGCGCCAGCCGGTCTTCGAACGACCCCTCAAACGGCATGGAAGCCCCCTTTTCGCCCGGCTGCGTCGATGGTCCAGCCTGCCGCCGGTTTGCCTGCAGCCGATGGGAGGGAGAACTGCCGTTATCGCTAGCGACGATGGGCCGCGGAGGGCGGGCCGGATAACCCGCCCCAAAGGACAGGTCGCCCCGGCGGGGCGGCGCGCCTAATTTCATGCCCGTCCTATCCCCCCGGGACGAACATTCGAAAAGGAATGACCAATGGCTATTTCCCGTATCTCTCTTTCGCTCGCCGCAGCAGCGCTCGCGCTCGCCGGCGGCATTGCAGCCGCCAAGAACCCGATGGTCGGCGGCGCCGCGATGTATGAGACCAAGACCATCGTCGAAAATGCCGCCAATTCGAAAGATCACACGACGCTGGTCGCGGCGGTCAAGGCCGCTGGCCTCGCCGAGACCCTTTCGGGAGCCGGCCCGTTCACGGTCTTTGCGCCTACCAACGCTGCCTTTGCCAAGCTTCCCGCCGGCACCGTCGATACGCTGCTCAAGCCCGAGAACAAGGCGATGCTGACGGGCATATTGACCTATCATGTCGTGCCGGGCCGCCTGACCGCGACCGATATTGCCGCGCAGGCCAAGGCCAATGGCGGCAAGGCGGTGCTTACCACGGTGCAGGGCGCCATGCTCACCGTCTGGGAGAAGGATGGCAGCTGGTATGTGAGCGACGCCAAGGGCGGCACGGCGAAGATCGGCCCTGCCGACGTTCTTCAGTCGAACGGCGTGATCCACGTCATCGACGGCGTGCTGCTTCCCGCCTAATGACCTGTCGGGGCTGCGCGACGCTTGTTAGCGCAGCGCGGCCCCGACAATCAAAAGCCCTCAAAGCCAGCCCGAAAGCTCGCTCCTTATCAGGGCGGCGAGCATATCCATCCCGACATCGCTATCGTTGAGACAGGGCACATAAGCGAAATGGCGTCCGCCGGCGGCAAGGAACTGCTCGCGTCCGCGGATGGCGATTTCCTCGAGGGTTTCGAGGCAATCCGCGGCGAATCCCGGCGCGATCACGGCCACCGACCGGCCTTCGCGCCCTAGCGTTTCGAGCATCATGTCGGTTGCCGGTGTCAGCCATTTGGCCTGGCCGAAGCGCGACTGAAAGCTCGGAATAACATTCTTCCCCAGAACTTCGCCCAACCGACGCGCGGTCTTGAGGCACATGCAGTGATAGGGATCGCCGAGACGAAGGGTGCGCTCGGGCATGCCGTGGAAGCTCGCGACGATCGTATCGGGCACAAAGTCGAGGCCGCCGATCGCACGTCCGAGCGACGACGCCAGCGCCTCGACATGGCGATCGTCATCATAATAGGGCGGAAGGACACGCAGCGCCGGCTGCCAGCGCAGGCGCGCCATATGCGCCTGGACAGCATCGCCAACGCTCGCGGTCGTCGCGGCGCAATATTGAGGATAGAGAGGCGCAACGAGAATGCGGCGACATCCTGCCGCAAGAAGCGCGTCGATGCCGTCCGAGATCGAGCCGCTACCATAGCGCATCGCATGCGCGACCACCGCGTCACCTCCGAGCGATGCCTCAAGCGCCCTTGCCTGGCGGCGGGTGATCGCGGCGAGCGGCGAGCCCTCTGGCGTCCAGATTTCGCGATAGGCCCGCGCGGATTTCCGCGGCCGTACGGCGAGGACGATCCCGCGCAGGATCGGCTGCCATATCAGCGAAGGCAGTTCGACAACGCGCCGGTCGGAGAGAAATTCCGCGAGATAGCGCCGCACCGCGCGGCTCGTCGGCGCGTCAGGCGTGCCGAGGTTTACGAGAAGCACGCCGATCCGGTCGGCCGGCACGGCGGGGTGCCCCGCCGGAAAAGGGGCAGGCTCCGGCTCTCCGTAACGATCCCCGAATTTAGGCGTTACCAGAGGCCCTTCGACAGTCATTGCAATCTCCGCGGACAGGACGCCTCGCGGCGACCGTGCCGCGCGACGTTGATCGCATGTCTCCGACTTGCCCCGCGCCGCCAAGCTGCACCAAGGGGCAGAATGGATGCCATTTCCCGCCTGCCGGCAGGTCCCCAGGGTCCGGGTAGCGCCCTTGCTGCCGCGACACATTAGCCGACATTCCGAGCGGCGCCCACGCTCTTGAAACGGCAAAACGGCTTTCCTAACTCATCCCCGGACGCGGGATTTTCCGCGTCCTAGGACATAGAGAGCGCCGGCTCTAAGTCCCGGCGCATCTCATGCCCGAATTGCTTCAATCAGGAGGATTTGGAAATGAGAACCGATTTTGACTTCACTCCCTACCGCCGCTCGACGGTGGGTTTCGATCATCTCTTCGACCTGCTCGAGAAGGGGCAGCGCAGCGAGACGTCTGACGGCTTTCCGGCCTTCGACATCGTGCGCGACGCCGACGACCGTTTCCGCGTCACGCTGGCGGTGCCCGGTTTCAAGGCCGACGAGATCGAGATCGTCGCGCAGCAGAACCAGCTCAGCGTCACGGGCAAGCCTGCGGAGGAGGACGGCACGCGCGCCTATCTCCACCGCGGCATCGCCCGCCGCGCGTTCGAGCGGCGCTTCCAGCTCGCCGACTATATCGAGGTCGGGAGCGCGAGCTTCGCCGACGGGCTGCTGACGATCGAACTGCGCCGCGTCGTCCCCGAGGCGATGAAGCCGCGTAAGATCGAAATCGGCAGCAGTGCCGGCAAGGCGCAGCGGATCGAAGCGCCGAAGGATAAGGCGCTCGAGAACGCCTGAGCTCGACAAGGGAGGCACGCCAAGAACGTGCCTCCCTTTTTTCTTAGAAGCGCGATACCCGACGACCGCTTCCGCGCGCCGCAAGCGCCCAAATCTGGTGCTAATCGAGCGATCGGATGATATCCGCCGCGCGCCACTCGGCGGGCCCGATCAGCGCATCATGCGCGATCCGCACCGAGTGGAGCGCGGCTTCGATCTGGCGGCGCCACAGGCTCAGAAAATCGAACAGCGCCGGGAAATCCGGCGGCAGATCATAGTCCTGCCAGACGAAGAGCTGGAGCAGCGAGGGATGATCGGGCCGGTAATAATGGATCTCGGCGGTTGTCAGCCCATAGCCGTCCAGCTGCGCGATCAGCGCCCGGTCGGTCATGGCGCGCGCGCCTCGCCGCCGTCGAGCGACCGGAGCGCCGCGAGCACATCATCGACCGGCACAGCGCGGCGCGCGCCGGGCGGCTTACGGAGCGCGGGCTTGTTGCGGACCGCGGAACGATCCGATGCCCAGGATGCGAGCAGGGCGCGCTTGACCTCGGGCTCGAGGCTCGGGTGACGCGCCACGTCGAAGGGGTGAAGAAAACGGGAAAATGGCTCGGACATGATCGTGCCTCCTTCCTTGTAGCCTTTCCTTTCCTGTCGTGCGGCAGGCTGCCGCGACCAGAGATTTTGGAAAGGAAGCGAGTCGAGTCAAGAGGTGTCAGCCGCTTGATAAGGGGCATTTGTTTTGCGCTGCCGCGAATACGAAAAAATTTTCGCCGACCCTCTTGAAGCAAAAAATTCCGCTTCCTAGCTCATCTGCGCCGCGCGTCCCGGACAGGCGCGCCGGCTTGTCATATCGTTATGCAACATGGAGGTTATGCATGCATTTCCGTCCCTTGCACGACCGTGTGGTCGTCCGCCGCATCGAAGCCGAGGAGAAGACCTCGGGCGGCATCATCATCCCCGACACCGCCAAGGAAAAGCCGCAGGAGGGCGAGGTCGTCGCCGTCGGCCCGGGCGCCCGCGCCGAGGACGGCACCATCGCCGCTCTCGACGTCAAGGCCGGCGACCGCATCCTGTTCGGCAAATGGTCGGGCACCGAGGTCCGCATCGACGGCGAGGAACTGCTCATCATGAAGGAGAGCGACATCCTCGGCGTCATCGAGCAGGCCGAAGCGCTCAAGCAGGCGGCGTAACGCCCATTCATCACCCACTGAGAGGACAGCAAGAAGGAGGTAAAAATGGCTGCCAAGGAAGTGAAATTTGCGTCGGACGCGCGTGATCGCATGCTGCGCGGCGTGGATACGCTTGCGAATGCAGTGAAGGTCACGCTGGGCCCGAAGGGCCGTAATGTCGTGATCGACAAAAGCTTCGGCGCACCGCGCATTACCAAGGACGGCGTCACCGTCGCCAAGGAAATCGAGCTTGCCGACAAGTTCGAGAATATGGGCGCGCAGATGCTGCGCGAAGTTGCCTCGAAGCAGAACGACAAGGCCGGCGACGGCACGACGACTGCGACGGTGCTCGCGCAGGCGATCGTTCGCGAAGGCTCGAAGGCGGTCGCGGCGGGGATGAACCCGATGGACGTCAAGCGCGGCATCGATCTCGCCGTGAATACCGTCGTCGAAGACCTCAAGGCGCACGCCAAGAAGGTCGGCGCCAACAGCGAGATCGCGCAGGTCGCGACGATCTCGGCCAATGGCGACGAAGAGGTCGGCAAGATCCTCGCCGAGGCGATGGAGAAGGTCGGCAATGAGGGCGTGATCACCGTCGAGGAGGCGAAGAGCCTCGCGACCGAACTCGAAACGGTCGAGGGCATGCAGTTCGATCGCGGCTACCTCTCGCCCTATTTCATCACCAATGCCGAGAAGCTGAAAGTCGAACTCGACGACCCATATATCCTCATCCACGAGAAGAAGCTCTCGAACCTGCAGGCGATGCTGCCGCTCCTCGAGAGCGTCGTGCAGTCGGGCCGGCCATTGCTCATCATCGCCGAGGATGTCGAGGGTGACGCGCTCGCAACCCTCGTCGTCAATCGTCTGCGCGGCGGGCTCAAGGTCGCGGCGGTGAAAGCGCCGGGCTTCGGCGACCGCCGCAAGGCGATGCTCGAAGATATTGCGGTGCTTACCGGCGGCAATGTCGTCAGCGAAGAGCTCGGCATCAAGCTCGAGAGCGTGACGATCAACATGCTCGGACGCGCCAAGAAGGTCGTCATCGACAAGGATAATACGACGATCGTCGATGGCGTCGGTTCGAGGTCGGATATCGACGGCCGTATCGCGCAGATCCGCCAGCAGATCGAGACGACGACCAGCGACTATGACCGCGAGAAGCTGCAGGAGCGGCTTGCCAAGCTCGCGGGCGGTGTCGCGGTGATCCGTGTCGGCGGCGCGACCGAGGTCGAGGTCAAGGAGAAGAAGGACCGCGTCGATGACGCGCTCCACGCGACGCGTGCGGCGGTCGAGGAAGGCATCCTGCCCGGCGGCGGCATCGCGCTCCTTCGCTCGCTGAAGGCGCTCGAAGGCCTCAAGGCGGCGAACGACGACCAGCAATCGGGCATCGACATCGTCCGCCGCGCACTCCGCGCCCCGGCGCGCCAGATCGCCGACAATGCCGGCGAGGACGGCGCGTGGATCGTCGGCAAGCTGCTCGAAAGCGACGACTATAGCTGGGGCTTCAACGCCGCCACCGGCGAGTATCAGGACCTCGTCAAGGCCGGCGTCATCGACCCCGCCAAGGTCGTGCGCACCGCGTTGCAGGACGCGGCATCGGTCGCCTCGCTGCTGATCACCACCGAAGCGCTCGTCGCCGAGCTGCCGAAGGACGAGAAGGCCGCGCCGATGCCGGCGATGGACTTCTGACATACCGGGGGCGGCGGATCACCGCCGCCCCCGGATTTCCATACCGCCCTATTCACCTAACCACCGCGCACCGCGCCACGCCTCGTCAAGCGAGCGGAGGGCATTTCTGCGTTCCGGGGTTCACCCCAGGTCCGTGCACGAAACGGGCTTCCAACCGGCGATCTGCCCCAAGGGACATGTTGCGACGCCATGCTGCGCTCGGGCATGCGCCGATCCGGCGGTCCACCTCCCTCTCCTCCCCTCCCGGACCGCCAACACTTCCCCGTCAGGAGGCCAGGACCATGCTTCACGTGCCCCCTTCCAGCCCCACCGTTGACGGCGCGATACCCCCCGAGGTTCTCGCGTCGGTCGAGACGCTGCTGCGCTGGGTCGGCGAGGACCCTCAGCGCGAAGGCCTGCTCGACACACCGAAGCGCGTCGCGCGTGCCTGGAAGGATTATTGCCAGGGGTATGACGAGAATCCGGCGGTGCATCTCTCGCGCACCTTCGAAGAGGTCGGCGGCTATGACGAGATCGTCTTGCTGCGCGACATCCCGTTCCAGTCGCATTGCGAGCATCATATGGCGCCGATCACCGGAAAGGCGTCGATCGCCTACCTCCCCCGCGACCGCGTCGTCGGCATCTCCAAGCTCGCGCGCGTGCTGAACGGCTATGCGCGCCGGCTGCAGGTGCAGGAGCGGCTGACCGCCGAGGTCGCCCGATGCATCTGGGACAATCTCCGTCCGCACGGCGTCGCCGTGGTGATCGACGCCCAGCATGGCTGCATGACCGGGCGCGGCGTGCGCACGCCCGGCGTCGGCATGGTCACGAGCCGGCTCCTCGGCTGCTTCCTCGACGACCAGCGGAGCCGCAAGGAAGTGCTCGCACTGATGGGCTATTGATGCGCCGGTCGAGAATCCGGACCGGTCTCGCGAGCGTTATCCGCCCCCATGAGGCGCTCGCCAGAATTCTGTGCGGCGCCGCCTCGCGCGGGTCTCCTGCCGGGATTGCACCGACATGACGCGGTCTCCACAACCATCCGACGATCTTGGTCATCTTCCGAACAGCTTGCGTGGGCAGCCGGACGAAGCGGGTCATTTCGGGAAATTCGGGGGCCGCTTCGTCCCCGAAACGCTCATGCCCCTCATCCTCGATCTGGAGCGCGAATATCGAGCCGCAAAGCGCGACCCGGCCTTCCAGGCCGAGTTCGACGACCTGCTCGAACATTATGTCGGCCGTCCCAGTCCGCTATACTTCGCGCCGCGCTTGACGTCCGCGCTCGGCGGCGCTCAGATCTGGTTCAAGCGCGACGAACTCAATCACACCGGCGCCCACAAGATCAACAACTGCGTCGGCCAGATCCTGCTGGCGATCCGGATGGGCAAGACGCGCATCATCGCGGAAACGGGCGCGGGCCAGCACGGCGTGGCGACGGCCACGGTATGCGCGCGCTTTGGCCTGCCCTGCGTCGTCTATATGGGCGCCGCCGACATCGCGCGCCAGGCGCCCAATGTCTTCCGCATGAAGCTGCTGGGCGCTGAGGTCGTGCCGGTCACGGCCGGCGCCGCGACGCTGAAGGACGCGATGAACGAGGCGCTGCGCGACTGGGTCGTCCATGTCGAGGACACCTTCTACATCATCGGCACTGCGGCCGGCCCGCATCCCTATCCGGAACTTGTGCGCGATTTCCAGAGCGTGATCGGCAGAGAAGCACGCGAGCAGATGCTCGCCCGTACCGGCCTCCTACCCGATCTCTTGGTCGCCGCGATCGGCGGCGGATCGAATGCGATCGGTCTCTTTCACCCGTTCCTCGACGACCCGATGGTCAAGATGCTCGGCGTCGAGGCCGCCGGCCATGGCCTCGACAAAGCACACGCCGCCTCACTGGCCGGCGGGCGTCCCGGCATTCTTCACGGCAACAAGACCTATCTGCTGCAGGATGACGACGGGCAGATCGTCGAAGGGCATTCGATCAGCGCAGGTCTCGATTATCCCGGCATCGGCCCCGAGCATGCATGGCTCAAGGACGTCGGGCGGGTGGACTATACCTCCGCGACCGACGCCGAAGCGCTCGAGGCATTCCAGCTTCTTTGCAGAACAGAGGGTATCATCCCCGCGCTTGAACCCAGTCACGCCGTCGCCGCCGTTGCCAGGATCGCGCCGACGATGCCCAAAGATAGTATCATCATCGTCAACATGTGCGGACGAGGGGACAAGGACATATTCTCCGTGGCCCAGCATCTCGGCGTGGAACTTTGAGCGCGACGAAAGGTAGGGGCACGGGACGTGTGATCGAAGACACTGGCGCTACAGATTTCGGATCTATGAGGGACGGATGATGATAAGGGTGTTTCTTGTAGAAGACGATCCGCTGGTGGCGATGATGCTTGAGGGGTATCTCGACGTGCTTGGACACGAGATCGTGGTAACCGCAGCGACCGTCGCGGAGGCGCTGGATCTCGTCGCGAAGCGAGATTTCGACCTCGCAATATTGGATGTTCACCTTGCCGATGGCAAAACGAGCGAGGCGGTCGCTGCCGCGTTGAGCGATGCCGGGAAGGCTTTCATAGCGACGAGCGGAGATGCGACGATCATGGCGGCTGAATTTGATGGCCGGCCAGTTCTTCGCAAACCTTTCAGAATTGCCGAGCTCGAACGGGCAATCGACGCAATAATAGTATAACCCCCCGCGCCCCTTATTCGGCCGCCACCTTGTGCTGGGCCATGTGCGGCATGAAATCCATCTTGCCGATGGCGAGCCCAGCATTGCGAAGCAATGCGTAGACCATTGTCACATGGAAGTAGAGATTCGGCATGATCCAGTCGCGGATATCCTCCTCAGACGACATCAGGAAGCGGACGCCGTTCGGCAGTTTCAGGTCGACCCGCGAGTCCGCGTCGGCCCATTCCGTGGGGGCAGCAGCCTCAAGATGCGATCGGACCGCAGCAATTCGCTGACGGATTTCGGCGAGCGATCGATACGCCACCTCTTCGAGCGGAACGACCTTTTCCCCTACTTGATTGAGAGCGAGCAGAACCTGATTAAGCGCTACGCGGAACTGCAATTCGAGCGGGAACATGTCTTCGGTGAGCTTTGCGTCGAGCACATCGTCGGGCAATCCCCCATCGACCGCCTTGCCGACGAGGTGATCAAGCGTTTCGAGCAGGTTTTCGAAGGTTATTCGCGCGAAACAAGCATACGGCATCGCAACCCTCTTTCACAATTTCACCGAAGGTGGTCGTATCTGCAACGGTGATTAGCGGCGGTCAATTCCGTTAGTTCGAGAGTTCGCAGTCAGGAACCAACCTGCTTGCATCGCCGTCGGTCTTCCCGGCCTGCAGTCATTTCAACGTCGGGGCCGAAGTCGGCTGGGCCGGTCAGTTCAACTTCGATTTTCCGTGTTCTCTGATCTTCTCCGCATTTTGGACCGCGCGGGGTGGCGGCGTGACGGCTGGGTCCCTGCCCTTGGCTCTCCTTGTTCCTTTGGAGGTGCCAGTTTCCCATTCCCGTATCTCGTGGTTCTTGTCGCCCGCGAGTAGGAAGATATATCCCGAGTCCCGATCGGCTCAGAGAAGCCGCCGGACGCGACGTCCATAAGCGACTGCGTCTCGAGCTATTATGACGTAGCCACGGAGGACCTGAGGCTCGGCTGAATTGCGCGTCCCTCAAGCAACTTTCAAAAAGTGGATGAGCATATCGACCACCGGCTCCGGAAACGATCAAGATGCCAGCCTGGCCGCTCGGCTCCGCTGCGCTCCGCCTCCCGCCCAGGCTGGCATCGGAGGCGATCTTCAACTAACTATGCAACCGGACCAGTCATCGCGGGCAGTCCACCATAGCTCAGCCCATGACCACCGCGGTTCGGGCACCGAAGACTTTCTGACGCCTGGCGGCGTCTGAAACTCTCAACGGTTTCGGACTGGCAGCTTTCAGTCGGCGAACTTGGAGCAGCGGACGTTCGAAGCCGGGAGTTTTCAGTCTTCCGGCGCAATCGTTACGCGCAAACCGTCCAGCCCTTCGTGAAACGGCAGCTGGCAGGACAAACGCGATCCCGTCGCACGACAAGCTGAGCTGTCGAGCAGATCATTTTCATCTTCGGAAAGGGGCGACAGAGACGCCGCAAATTTATTTTCGACGTATATGTGGCAGGTAGCGCATGAGCAACATCCACCGCACAAAGCGAGGAGCTCGTCTAAGCCGTTATCCCTTATAACTTCCATCACGCTCAATCCGGGCTCGGCGTCAATCTCGTGAGGAGTCCCCGACCGATCTACGACTATCAGTTTTGGCATATATTCTCCATCGGGCCACCTATACTGGCAGCAATTCTTTCAGGGGAAGGCTGGTATCGGCAAGCCGTTCAGCCGTCGTGCGCAGTCCCGCCGTGACGATCATCCGGCCTTGGACGTAATCTTTCGTCGCGTTGACGCAGTCGATCGCGATGACCTTCCCGGCCTTCAGATAAACGACCGAGAAGCTGCGGTTCGCGGGATCACCGCGCAGCACTGCCTGATCGTGCCCGGTCGACAGCCCCGCAGTTTGCAGCTTCAGGTCGTACTGGTTCGACCAGAACCACGGGATTGCATGATAGGGCGCTTCGTCGCCGACAATGCCTTTGGCGACGACATTCGCCTGGTCATTGGCGTTCTGGACCGACTCCAGTCGGATCGTCGCGCCTTCGGCGAAGTCGTTCACATGCGCGGCGCAGTCCCCAATTGCATAGATGCCGGGCAGGCTCGTCTTGCACAGGCGATCGACGAGGACGCCGTTGCCGCCCTCTGCACCCGCCGCGATCAGCGGCTCGACCGCAGGGACGATGCCGATGCCGACGATCACGAGGTCGGCCGGGATGACTACGCCATCGGCGAGCCGGACGCCGGTCACATGCGTATCGCCCTCGATCGCATCGACGCAGACGCCGAGGCGGAGATCGACGCCATGATCGCGATGCTCCTTCTCGTAGAAACGCGAGAGGTCGACCCCCGCGACGCGCGCGAGCACACGGTCGAGGGCCTCCAGAAGCACGACCTTTTTGCCCGCCTTGTTGAGCACGGCGGCCGCCTCAAGCCCGATATAGCCGCCGCCGATCACGACGATCTGGCCTGCTGTCTCCGACGCCGCTTTCATCGCATCGGCATCGGCGCGCGTGCGCACGCCCTGCACGCCGGGCAGGTCGCCGCCGGGGATCGGGAGCATCCGCGGGGCTCCGCCGGTTGCCCAGACAAGCTTGCCATAGCCGATCGTCTCGCCGCCGTCGGTGGTGACCGTGTGCGCCACGGGATCGACCGTGACGACGCGGCGACCGAGCAGCATCGTCACCTCGCGCTCGTCCCAATATTTGGCTGGACGCAGCTGGATGCGTTCGAATTCCTTCTCGCCCGCAAAATATTCCTTCGACAGCGGCGGGCGCTCGTAAGGAAGCTCGGGCTCGTCGCCGATGATCGCGATGCTCCCTTCGAACTTTCGCGTGCGCAGCATCACGGCGACCTGCGCGCCGCCATGGCCTGCCCCTACGATGACAACGTCGAAGCGCATGTCTGTCTCCCTCAACTCACCTGGGCAATCCAGTCGGCGAGATTATAATGGTTGCCGACTCGGGCAATCTTGCCGTCCCGGATGTGGAAGAAAGCGCCTGCTCGAATGCGATAATGCTGGTCGACTGCGCGGGGAAAACCCTCGTCGGTGAGAATGTAGACCCCGTTCACCACAAATTCGGCGGCGGCATTGTCGCCATCGTCCGAGACCATGATCACGGGCTCGACGATCGTCTCGACATAGCAGCGATTCATGTGATCCAGAAATTCGGCGAACGCTCGCTTCCCGGTTCGCGCGGCTCCCTGCGAGGGTTCATGCACAACGTCATCGCTTAGCAAATCCAACATTTCCTGCGGCTCTCGCCGATTGAATGCAGCAAAATATTGCTCGATCAGCGCGCCATGGGAGCGCACAAGCTTGGTCCCCGGGTTGGAACGACGGCCTTCGGTGTGCACGGCCATCACAAGCGCGCCGCATGCCAGGCGAGATGGTCCGCCATGAACGACGAGATGAAGAAATAGCTGTGGTCGTAGCCCGGTTGAAGCCGCAGCGTCAGGTCGATGCCGGCGTCGTTGCAGGCTTTCGACAACAGCGACGGCCGCAATTGTTCGACCAGAAAGCCATCGGCTTCGCCTTGATCGACCAGTATTTCTGAGACGCGCGCGCCATCTTCGATCAGCGCCACCGTGTCATGCGCGCGCCAGGCCGACCGGTCCTCGCCCAGATAGCCGCGCAATGCCTTCTCGCCCCATGGCACGCGGCTCGGCGCAACGATGGGGGCGAAGGCCGACACCGACCGGAACCGGTCGGGGTGCCGCAGCGCCATGGTGAGCGCGCCATGCCCGCCCATCGAGTGCCCCATGATCGCCTGCCGGTCCATGTCGGCTGGAAACTCCCGGGCAATCAGTCCCGGGAGTTCCTCAGTGATATAAGTCCACATGCGATAGTGAGCCGCATAAGGTGCTGCCGTCGCATCCACATAGAAGCCCGCGCCCAAACCAAAATCATATGCGCCATCGGCATCGTCCGCCACACCCTCGCCTCGCGGACTCGTATCGGGTGCGACAAAGATCAGGCCAAGCTCTGCACAGGCCTTGCGAAACTCGCCCTTCTCCGTGACGTTGGCATGGGTGCAAGTCAGGCCCGAGAGGTACCAGACCACCGGCATACCCGTGCCGGAGCGTCTCTCCGGTACAAACACCGAAAAGGTCATGTCCGTGCCGGTAACGGCCGAGGCGTGCTTGTACACGCCTTGGACGCCGCCGTGGCTCAGAACGGACGAGACTGGCTCGAGGCTCATCGTTCGCGTCAATCCGTGAAGTGGTAGGCGCAGATCTTGTTGCCTGCTGGGGCGCGAAGATAGGCGGCATAGGCGCCGGGCAGATGATCGCGCGGTCCAGGCGCGCCTTCATCGTTGCCGCCATTGGCCAGTCCAGCCGCATGGAATGCGTGGACTTCATCCACCGTAGCGGCGGCAAAGCCAACGGTTGCGCCATTGCTCGACGGTGCCTCGCCGTTCCCGGGGCGCGCGATGATGAAGGCGGGCTTGTCGCGGCCGTACAGCACCCAGCCGTTGCCGAACGGACCGAGAATCTGGATACCAAGCGCGCCGAGCGCGGCATCGTAGAATTTGGCCGACGCAGCAGTGTCGGCCGCACCGATGAAGACGTGCGAGAATACGTCGTTACCCGAAATAACGGCCATCACATCATTCCTTCAGTCGGTTGAACTAGAATACCACCACGCTGCGGATGCTCTCGCCCGCGTGCATCAGGTCGAAACCCTTGTTGATCTCATCCAGCCCCATGACGTGGGTGATCATCGGGTCGATCTCGATCTTGCCGGTCATATACATGTCGACGATCTTCGGCACGTCGGTGCGGCCCTTCGCGCCGCCGAAGGCCGTGCCGCGCCAGTTGCGCCCGGTGACGAGCTGGAACGGGCGCGTCGCGATTTCCTTGCCCGCCTCGGCCACGCCGATGATGATGCTGGTGCCCCAGCCGCGATGGCACGCTTCGAGCGCGGTGCGCATTACCTCGGTATTGCCCGTCGCATCGAAAGTATAATCGGCGCCGCCGTCGGTCATCGCGACGATCGTCGCGACGACATCCTCGCGGCTCATGCCCTTCGAATTGAGGAATTCGGTCATGCCGAACTTGCGGCCCCATTCCTCGCGATCAGGGTTGATGTCGACGCCGATGATCTTGTCGGCGCCCGCAAGCCGCGCGCCCTGGATCACGTTGAGGCCGATGCCGCCGAGCCCGAAGACGACGACATTGTCACCGACCTGCACCTTCGCGGTGTTGATCACCGCACCGACTCCGGTGGTGACGCCGCAGCCGATGTAGCAGCTCGACTGGAACGGCGCGTCCTCGCGGATCTTGGCGACCGCAATCTCGGGCAGCACCGTGAAGTTCGAGAAGGTCGAGCAGCCCATATAATGGAAGATAGGCTGGCCCTTGTACGAAAAGCGCGTCGTGCCGTCGGGCATCAGCCCCTTGCCCTGCGTGGCGCGGATCGCGGTGCAGAGGTTGGTCTTGCCGCTGAGGCAGCTTTTGCACTGGCGGCATTCCGGGGTGTAGAGCGGGATGACATGGTCGCCGGACTTGACGCTGGTGACGCCCGCTCCGACCTCACGCACCACGCCCGCGCCCTCATGTCCCAGCACGCTCGGGAAGATGCCCTCGCTGTCGAAACCGTCGAGCGTATAGGCGTCGGTGTGGCAGATGCCCGTCGCCATGATCTCGACCAGCACCTCGCCCGCCTTCGGGCCTTCGAGGTCGAGCTCGACGATTTCGAGCGGCTTCTTCGCTTCGAACGCAACGGCGGCACGGGTCTTCATTTGTCGTTTCCTAATCGGCTGGGAGAGTTGAGAGGCTTTGGCGCGTCGTTGGCGCCGGGTCTTTCGTTCGCGTCGGGTAGGGCACAGCCGGGCTGGTGCTTCCCGATCGCGGAGAAAACATGATCGAAGAAGGCGTAGAGCTTGCTCCCGATCGCACTCATGGCGCGCGCACCGGGAACCGCATCGTCACCTATGCGCAATGAGTTTCTAAATATGCCATCTTCAGCCGGCTTGTTCGAGCGCTGGCGCCGCCCCGAGTGCCGCATTCTGTTCGCGAACCAGCTTGCGCACGATGCCTTCGTAAAGCGTCACCGCTTTGTCGTGGACGGTCGGCATCGGCCTCCGGCTCGGGTCGAGGTTGATGATCTTCTGCTGCGCCTCGATGATCGCTTGGTCCTCGGCGAAGGCCTGGTAGTTCACCTCGCGCATGATCGCACCTTCTTCGGCGTTACCCACCCGCGTGCTTGGCCCCCAAGTGAAGAAGTAGCGCGACTTCTGCTCAGTCATCGGCATCACGAACTGCTGCGTATAATGTTCGTAGAGCAGCGTCTCGTCTGCCCTGTCCGGCTCGCCGCCGGCATATTTGTCATACGTGCCGACCGGATACATCGCATTGTAGAAATGGAATACGCCGGGCGCGAAGAAATCGAATGTCGTCCAGTGATCGAGGCGCTCATGATCGGCCGCCTTGCCCAGCGGCGGGATGGGCGGAATCTCGCGCAACCAGCGCGTCACACGGACGCCGCGCTCGATTGGCGACGTCGTCGGGACGGTCTCGGCCCATGCCTCGTCAGCGCCGAAGCTTTCGCGATGCACCCAGGTCAAATGGCCGAGATCGATCACATTGGTGATGATCAGGTCCGAACTGGCGTCATAGTCCAGCAGTCCCTCGTGAAGGAACCAGTCGGGATGCCGCATTCCGATGACAGGCGGCACGAGCGCTTCATCGGCCCGTTCCGGATTGCCCGGCCAAACCCACAGCCAGCCGCTGCGCTCCACCACCGGATAGCTGCGAACACAGGCCCGCTTCGGAATAAGGTCCTGACCGGGAATCTCGAGCGCGGCGCCCTCGGCGCTGAACAGCATGCCATGGTACATGCAGCGCAAATGGTCGCCTTCGACCCTGCCCAGCGAGAGCGGCGCCAAACGATGGACGCAGCGATCTTCGAGCGCGACCGGGCTTCCGTCCGTCTTCGCGTAGATCACGATCGGATCGCCAAGCAGCGTCGTGGCGATCATGCCCTTCTCTTCGAGTTCGCTCGTGTAGGCTGCGACATACCAGGCGTCGCGAAGTGTTTCAGATGACGTCATTTTCGCTGCTCCATCCTCTGCCTGATCAGAACCGGACCCGGGCGGTCAGATAATATTCGCGCGGCCGCGACCAGGTGACGCTGGTGGCACCGACGGCATCGACCTGCGTGCCGGTGATGATGTACCGGTCGTCGGTCAGATTCTGGACGCCGGCAACCAGTTCAAGCGCCTTGTCGTCACGCGTCCAGCGGATATTCGCGCCGACCAGATTCTGCTCGCCCGAGAAGAGCAGAGGCGTGTTGACCGCATCGCGGGCCTGGTTGCTCTTGTACGAATAGTCGCCGTGTACGGTGATCATGCCGCCTGCGGCTTCAAACAGGTCGATGTCCGCAGCCGCGCTTGCCGCCCATTTGGGCGTGTTGACGAACGAATTGTTGAGACCGACGCTCACGTCCGGATCGAGCTTGGTATATTTCGCATCGACATAGCCAAGGCTCGCGGAGAGGCGAACGCGTTCGATCGGCACCGCCTGCAGTTCCGCTTCGAAACCACGGATACGCGCCTCGCCCGCATTTTCGATGAAGGGCGAGATGCCGCGGACGACGGTAACCTGGAGGTCGGTATAGTCGGTCGAGAAGGCCGCGAGATTGAGCTGCAGGCGGCGATCGAGGAACTGCGACTTGAGACCGACTTCATAGGTCTTGGCCTCTTCGGGTCCGAAGCGCGGCGCGACGTTGCCGGGCGTCGGGATTGAAAGACGCGTGGTATAGCCGCCTGATTTGAACGCTTCGGCGTAGGAAGCATAGACCATGATGCGGTCGGTGATCCTGTACTCGGCGCCGACGCGCATCGAGAAATTATTGTAGGTGTCGCGCTGCACGCCGAGCGGATAGATCCGCGTCGGATCGTTCGGATCGGGAAGTTGTCCGGGCGTGAAGAGCCCGAGCTTCAGCAGCGACAGGTTGAGGTCGGACTGACCGGCTTCGAAGACCTTCTTGTCCTTGGTATAACGGCCGCCGAGCGTGATGCTCAGCGCATCGGTGATGTTGAAGCTGTTGTGCGTGTAGACCGCATAAGACTTGTTGGTGTTGCGATAGGGGCCGTAAAACTGCCCGAGGCCTTCAGACAGATAGGCATTTTCGAAATTGAAATTCTTCTCGTAGAAATAATAGGCGCCCACAACCGATTTAAGGCGATTATCGAAGGCATCAATCGTCAGTTGCAGTTCCTGCGAGAATTGCTTCTCCGCAAGTGCCGCCATCGTCGTCGCGATCATGATCGGAGAGCCGTCGAGATCGTTGGCGAGGAGCGCGTTGACCTTGCGATATCCGGTCGTCGACTTGAGCGCGATATCGTCCGACAGGCGAAGGTCGACAACGCCGGTTACCGACCAGGTTTCGACGTCCGACAGGTTGCCGCCATTGCCATAAGTCGTGTCGATGTCGTCGGTGATGAACTGATCGCCGAATACGAGACGCGGATTCGCGTTGGCGAAATTATATCCGGCAAGCCCCGGCAGCGGTGCCGCGCCCGGCACGCCGCCGCCACGGGGACCGCAGATCGGCCCCAGAAAGGCGAGCGGACCACCGGGATCGAACAGGAAACCGGGAGCCGAGATGCAGGTATTATACACCGCGGCATAGGTCGGCGCCGGAGCGAGCGGGTCGGTATCGGTTGCCACCAGCGTGATCGGCGACGACTGCTCCTTCGACTTGGCATAGTCGCCGGCGATTTTCAGCGTCAGGTCGGGCGATGCCTCCCAGAGCAGCTTGCCGCGAAACACGAAACTGTCGGTACTGCCGCGCCGGTTATCTTTGTTCCGCGGGATGATCCCGAAATTATACTCGTCGCTGACCCCCGTATCGCCGGGGAAGGGGATGATCTTCTGGTAGCCCTTCTGGCTGCGGGTCGAGAAGGAGAATTGCGAGCGCAGCGTGTCGGCAATCGGAACGTCGACGGTCCCGCGCAGTTCGAACCGATCGCGGCTGCCGTAAGTGGTCTCGCCGCGGAACGCGAACTCCTCGGCCGGATCGCGCGTAACAACGCTGATAGCACCGCCAATCGTGTTGCGTCCGAAAAGCGTGCCTTGCGGGCCCTTGAGAATTTCGATGCGCTCGATGTCGAGCAGGTCGACATTGGCGCCGATCGAGCGGGCCAGAATGACGCCATCGAGATAGACACCGACGCCCGGCTCGAGGCTCGAAGAAAGATCATTCTGCCCGATACCACGGATGAAGCCGGTCAGAATCTGCGACGACGAAACGATCGGCGCGCTCGATTCCAGCTGCACGTTGGGCGCGAAGTTCGAGATTTCGGCGACCGACCTGACACCGCGCCCTTCGAGCGCATCCGACGTAACCGCCGTGATGGAAATCGGAACGTCCTGGAGGTTTTCAGAGCGCTTCTGGGCGGTGACTACAATGTCGGCAACGCCGACACTGTCCTGCGCACCTTCGCCTTCGGTTTCCTGCGCTGCCGCCTGGCCGGTGAGCGACAGGCAAAGCGCCAGGGCCGCTCCCGACAGCCCGATATTCCGCCGCGTGGCTGCTTTGAAATTGGTACGCATATATGACCTCCCAATCGATTATTTTATGTTTGAATGTCCGCCAATCACTCGGCGGCGTGCTGAATGTCGCCTGCGCCCGCGGCCTCGCCCGCGATGAGAGCGTCCATGATGCGACGCGCCTGGACCGCTGCCGAATCCTGCGGCAGCAGCAGCGGGCGCATGTCCCAGAAGTCGCGGCCGGCCATTCGGTCCTTGACGGCCCGGACCATCGGTTCGTCCTCGGTTGAAAAGGCTTGCACGACGGCGGCTTCGATAGCCTCGGTCATGCCCGGAACATCTTCGTTGTAGTTCCGGAACATCTTCCAGAAATAGTAGCAGCTCCCCTCGCTCGAGGGCACGACGATCTGCACACTCGACAGAATCCGGCCGTCCTCTTTCCGGCCCCCTGTGGCGACAATGCCGGCGTCCATCGAAAAGACGCCCGGCGGATCCCAGCGCATGTTCGCCCAGTAGTCGACGATGTCGTCGGGACCTGCGGCCTCGGTCGCCTGGAAGACGAAAGCCGGCGGGGCTCCCGGCATCAAGCGGTTGGACTGGATGCGATTTCCGGTCTTCTTAACCGACGTAATATCTTTGGTGCCCTGGGCCGCGCCAAGCGTCGCAGGATGAAGATAGGCAGCGTGGCTGAGATCGAGCAGATTGTCGACCATGAGGTCGATGGGCAGGTCCATCCTCATCATATGCGCGCCGGTGAACGCGTAGCTTGAATTGTGGAGTTCCGGAAAGCGCGGGATCGTCGAGATGTCCGCGGGTTCCCCCGCCCCCATCCAGACCCATACAAGCCCGTCGAGTTCGACGACGGGATAGCGGCGGAGGCGTGCTGCCTTCGGCGTCGCACCATTGCCATGAGGGTTATGGACACAAGCGCCGCCGGCATCGAAACGGAGCCCGTGATAGCCACATTGCACGACGTCATCGACGAGCGAGCCGAGATGCATGGGTGCAAAGCGATGCGGGCAGGTGTCGCTGAGCGCCGCCACGTCGCCGGAGAGCTGGCGATACAGGACAAGATGGTCCCCCGCGATCGTCCGCGGCGTCAGGCTGCGTCCGATCTGTTCGGCCCAAGCGACCGTGTACCAAAGTTCGCGTGCAAAGGTCATAGCCGACCCACTCCTCTCCATGCCGACACCTTCTTCGGCGTGTACCCGACTTCGCCTCGGATTGATGTTTTGTCTATTCCGACTTATGGCGACAGCAGAAACAGCTGTCAAGAGGTCGTATTGACGGTTCGTGGAATCCGACTAGAATTGGACGGATGCAGGATATGGAACAAAGAAGGGTTCGGCAGGAAAGCCAGCCGAAACCGCGCGCGCCGCTGAATATCAACCTCGAACGACGCGCCCAGATTGGTCAGGAGAAACGGGCCCGGACCCGCGCTGCGTTGCTCGATACCGCCTTTACCCTGCTCGGCCGCGAGAATGGACGCAACACGCGAATCGAAGAGATTTGCGGCGAGTCGGGCATTTCTCGAGCCACATTCTACAATTATTTCAACAATATGGATGAGGTGTTCAGCGCCCTGTCCGACGAACTGAACCATGATTTCAACCGCGCCGTCACGCGAATCATCTCGGCGCTTCCGACCGCTGCGGAGCGCGCTAGCGCCGCTGTCCGCTATTATCTCGAGCGTGCCCTGCATGACCCTAAATGGGGTTGGGCCATGGTGAACATCAGCGCGGGTGGCCCAATCTTCGGCCAGGATACCTATGAGCACGCGCAGGCCACTGCCGGAGAAGGCATCGCGACCGGAGAATTCGAGATTCCGGGGCCGCACACGGGCCGCGACATCCAGCTCGGGACCACCCACGCCGCAATGATTACCCAGCTGCGCAACCAGCCGTCGCCGACATTCGCCGCATCGATCGCGCGTCATGTGCTGCTCGCCCTCGGCGTGCCCAAGGCGCGTGCAGATGAGGTCGTCGCGCAAGACCTGCCCGATCCGCTTCCCGGCGATTTCTGACCGCGACTCCGGCGCCTGCCTGTCTAAAGCCTCAGCCAAAAGCGTCAGCGCAATTGCGCCGGCGACGTTCGCCTGCGCCCGCATTTCCGGGCTTTCGCATCTATCGCTTGACGGACAGCCTTGCGATGAATTAGTCGTATTAGACACAACATCAATACGACTCATTGGAGAGGCGTCATGGCGACTGCGCCGCAATCGACTGAAATTGACCGCGCCTTAAGCGCGGATGATCGATGGAGACTGCACGATCTCGTCAGCGAGCACTGGGCGCGCGTCGACCGGATTTCTTCAGGCTGCGCCTCCGAATTCTACGAGGCTGACGCGACGATGCGCATCGGGGCCCTCGTCCGCGACGGTCAGACTTCGATCTCGGAATATTTCGCCGATCGGCGGGATCAGGAGGATGAATCGGGACGCCGTACCCGTCACGCCATCTCCGGCCTCGTCGTGAGCGCCACCGACGCGGATGCGTGCGCGCTGCGCTTCCTCGCGGTCGTTCATGCGGGGACCGGCGACCTGCCCTTTTCCTCGGGACCGCCGGCAACGATCGCCGACTTCACCGCCAGCTGTCGCCGCCAGTACGACGGTCGCTGGCTGATCGCCGACATTCACGCCGCCGTGATTTCCATCGGTCCCGGCGCAGCCAGTCACGCAAAATAGGAGAAAGAATATGGCGAGTACCGCCGCCCAGAATGCCAAGGCCTATGTCGCTTGCGTTCCGCACGTTCCCATCATCTCCATGCAGGAACGCGAACAGAATCCGGGGCTGTGGCAGGCCTATGATGCTCGCGTCGCCGAGTTCGAAGCCTTCGATCCCGACGTGGTTATCGTGTTCGGCGGCGATCATTATTCGCATATCCATCTCAAGCTCGCCCCGACCTTCATGGTGGGGCACCTCGCCGAGGCGGGCGACGATTGCGGTGGCACCCCCGGCAAGCTCAACGTCCCCATGGACCTGTCGACAGGCCTCGCGGAGGCACTCATCGACGACGGCTTCGACATCGCGACCTCCTATGCGATGAAGGTCGATCACGGCTTTTCCAACGTTCTCGGCTTCTTCCTGCGCGGGGACATCGGCGCGAGGCCGGTTATTCCCGTCCACATCAACAGCCTCTCGAAACCGCGCCCGACGTTGAAGCGCTGCCGCCAGCTTGGCGAAGCGGTCGGACGTTGGGCGCGCAGCACCGGAAAGCGGGTCGCGTTTCTCGGTTCGGGCGGGCTTTCGCACGAGACCGCCTTCATCTTCCCGCAATATGAGACCGCGCCGAACGAGGAAGTGCGCACCTTCATCGTCCATGGCGGCGGCGCTGGACCGATTTCGGATCAGCAATGGCATGGCGACATCGAGTCCGAGATGAACAAGCTTTCGGCCGACCTGGTCAGCGGCGAGTTCAAGGTACCCTGGATCAACAAGGAGTGGGATGAGAACTTCCTGAAAACGCTTGAAGCCGGCGATCTTTCGGCCTTCGACAGCTGGACCGACAAAGATATTCTTGAAGCTGCGGGCTACGGGGGCGGAGAGGTCCGGATGTGGTTGGCCGCTGTCGCCGCCGGCCAGCAGGCGGGCGCACAGCCGCTCCGCGTCGACTACTATTCGGAAGACACTACCATCGCCGTCGGCGTCGGGGTCGCACATTCGCAGCTGGTAGCGGCCTGATGACCACCCCTCCCATCCTGCTACTCCACGGTTGGGGCGGCTCATTCGCCTCCTCGTTCGAGGCGCATGGATGGTCCGCCGCCCCAGCGGCCGCCAACAGGACATTCATCCGGATGGATCTGCCCGGGCATGCCGATCCGGATGCGCCGCTGGATCCCGCTGCCTATGCCGACCTCGCGGCTTCGGTTGCCGCGAGGCTACCTCCCGAACCTGTCGACATCGTCGGCTATTCGCTCGGGGCGAAAATCGCGCTGGCACTAGCGATCGCAAGCCCGGATAAAGTGCGGCGGCTCGCCCTGTTCGGGATCGGCGACAATCTGTTTGCGCCTGAGCCGGCGGCAGATGTCATCGTAGAGGCGTTGGAGCAGGGCGTGACCGCCGATACGCCGGCCCTCGCGAAGGCCTTGGTGGAAGATTCCCGAGCGAGCGGCTCAAACCCCCTGGCGCTTGCCGCCGTGCTTCGTCGTCGCCCTAATCCGGTGGTCTACGCGACTGCGCTTGCAGACCTCGCCTCGCGCACGATGCTGATCAACTCGTCCGACGACAGGGTAGCCCAGCCGGACGAACGCCTCCGCAACGCGATGCCGGGCTTGACCTACGTCCAGCTGAACGGCCCAGGCCACGTCGCTCTGCCTGGCGATGCCGACGTGCGGCGGCTCAGTACAGAATTTCTCAAGGTCGAAGCGCAGCATAGCGGCGACGTCCCCGATCGCAAAAGAGACGATCAATCAGGAGGATGTCCGTGACCTTTATTCGTGATTGCTGGTACGGCGCAGGATGGGGCGAGGATATTTCGCGCGACTTTCTTTCGCGCATGATCCTCGGCGAGCAGATTCTTTTCTACCGAAAGGAAGATGGGACGCCCTGCGCGATGGCGGATCTGTGTCCGCACCGCTTCATTCCGCTCAGCATGGGCAAGCTCGTCGGCGATACGGTAGAATGCCTGTACCACGGTCTCGCATTCGACTGCTCTGGCGCTTGCGTGAGCAACCCGCATGGCAAGGGACTTATACCCAGGACCGCGAAGGTGAAGACCTATCCGGTGGCGGAAAAATGGGGCCTCGTATGGATCTGGATGGGCGATCATGAGCTCGCCGATCCCGAGACTATCCCCGATTATCACTGGCTGACCGACCAGAAGTATCGGCAGGTCCATGGCACGATCAAGCTCGAAGCCAATTATCTGCTGGTGATGGACAATCTCACCGACCTCAGCCACGCAGGCTTTGTCCATGAGAAGACGCTCGAACCGCGGGAGATCGCGACAGCGAGCTATGAGGTAGTCGAGAAGGACGACCAAGTCTGGACGCGCCAATTCGTCCCGTCGATGCCCGTCCCGCCGCTCTTCACGATGGTCAAGGGCTTCATCGGCCAAATGGACCATTGGCTAGAGATGCGCTGCGACCCGCCCGGCTGCATGATCACCTTTTACGGCGTCACCGAGCCAGGCAAGACGCGCGAAGAAGGCTGGGGCACCTATAATCCCAATATCATCACCCCGGAAACCGAGTCGACCACCCATTATTTCTGGGCCATCGCGCGCGATTTCGACCTCGACGACGATGCGATGAGCGAGGCGTTCGCCGAGGGCGCGAGTTATGCTTTCGAACATGAGGACCGGCCGGTCATCGAAGCGCAGCAACGCGTTCTGAACGGCCGCGAGCTGATGGATATGAAGCCGGTGCTGCTCCAGAACGACCAGGGGTCGGGCCGCGCGCGGCGTATCATAGAACGGCGGCTGCGCGAAGCCGCAGCCGGTCCAGCAAAAGCCATGGAGGTAGTAGAATGACCGACGAGTCCGAAATGCCTGTGCGAGCGCCGACGCTCTACAACTGGCAAGATATTCCGCGGGAATATGTTCGCCCTGGCATCGAGCGCGCCGGTCTGGGCGGCGAAGGCGTCGTTTGCCAGTTCGGCTGGGTCGAACCCGGCGCCGCCCTTCGGCCCCACAAGCATGATCATGAGCAGATCGTCATGATCCTCGAAGGGGACTGTATCTATCATGTGGGTGGCGTGCCGCACCAATGCACGCGCGGCAGCTTTGTGCGCGTCCCGGCCCACACTGAACATTATATCGAGGTTACCGGCACTGAAACGGTCCTTAACCTCGATATTTTTGCGCCGGTCCCGCCCGAATATGCGCATTTGCTCGATCATCAGCGTCCGGAATGGCGAGGGTGAGCAGGCGCGCGTCATTCTCCGAGCGACTGCGTGACAGGACGTCGCTGACTGGTGTCTTCCAGAAATTCCCGCACCATCAGGCGACGGAGATACTCGCGATGTCCGATCTCGACTTCGCAGTTCTGGATACCGAGCATGCGCCGTTCGACCCGAGCCAGGTCGACGCATGCATGCTGGCGGGCATGGCGTGCGATTTTCCGCTCCTCGTCCGCATCGCCAGAACGGACGCCGACGCGGTGCTGAGCGCGCTCGATATGGGCGCGACGGGTGTCTTCGTGCCGCATGTCGACACTCCGGCCAAAGCGGCGAACGCGGCGCGCTTCGCTCGCTATACCGGCGGTACCCGGGGGTTCTCCCCATCGACGCGTGCCGGTGGATATGGCGGTCGTGGCCTCAAACCCTATATGGATGCTGCCGATCGCAACGTGCTCGTGATCGCGCAGATCGAGGACGCGTCCGCACTTGGATCGCTGCCGGCGATTGCGGCGACCCCTGGTATCGACGCACTGTTCATCGGACGCGCAGACCTCGCGGCGTCCTTCGGTTGCGACTGGAACGACCCGAAGCTCGACGAGGCGACAGCTCGCATCGCCCAAAGCGCGGCTGACGCCGGCATCGCTTGCGGCGCCTATCTCGCAGACCCTGCCCAGGCGGCGCGCTATCGCAGCATGGGCATTTCATTTCTCCTCGCCGGGTCTGATCAGGGCGCGCTTCGCCAGGACGTAAACCGGCTCGCCGCCGCGATGGCTCCCGCCTAAGAATAGGGAAGAAGATCATGAAGCGGGCCGAAAAGGTCATCATCACCTGCGCCGTCACGGGAAGCATTCATACGCCCTCGATGTCGCCGCATCTTCCCGTGACGCCCGCCCAGATCGCGGCCGAAGCGGTCGCGGCGGCTGAGGCCGGTGCAGCGATGGTCCACCTCCATGCGCGCCACCCCGAGGACGGGCGCCCCGATCAGACCCCCGAGCGATTTCTGGAGTTCTTGCCCGCCATCAAGGCGCAGTCCGACGCGATCCTCAATATCACGACCGGGGGCGGTCTCGGCATGACGCTCGAACAAAGACTGGCGCCCGCGCTCGCGTGCAAGCCCGAAGTCGCCTCGATGAACATGGGCTCGTTCAACTTCAACATTTCGGGAGCGGCCGGAAAGCGCACCGCATTTCAGCACGATTGGGAGCAGCCCTATCTCGAAGGGACGAAGGATCTGATCCTCTCGAACACCTTCAAGCAGATCGACTATGGCATGCGCGCGATGGGTGCCAACGGCACGCGCTTCGAGTTCGAATGTTATGATGTCGGCCATCTCTACAATCTCGCGCATTTCGCCGAGCTGAAGCTGGTTGAGCCGCCCTTCTTCGTTCAATGCGTCTTTGGAATCCTCGGCGGCATTGGCCCCGATCCGGAAAATCTCCTTCACATGCGCGCTACGGCGGACCGGCTGTTCGGCGACGATTATTATCTCTCCGTCCTCGCCGCCGGTCGTCATCAGATGCCGTTCGTGACGATGAGCGCCATATTGGGCGGCAATGTGCGTGTCGGCCTCGAGGACAGCCTCTATGCCGGCAAGGGAAAGCTGGCGACGAGCAATGCGGAACAGGTCGCGAAAATCCGGCGCATCCTTGAGGAATTGAGCCTCGAAATCGCAACGCCGGCGGAAGCACGCGCGATGCTAGCGACCAAGGGTGGCGACAATGTCGGCTTCTGATACGCCGCTCGCTCTGAGCGTCGAAGATGGGGTGGCGACGCTTCGGCTGTCGCGGCCCGATGCGGGGAACGCGATCGGTCTCGAAATGGCAAAAGCCTTGGCAGAGATGAGCTCGGAGATTTCGGCGCGCGACGATATTCGTTGCGTGCTGCTCACGGGAAGCGGGCGCTTTTTCTGCGTTGGCGGAGATATCGGCGCGTTTCGCGCGGCTGGAGAAGCGGTGCCGCAATTGCTGCAGCAGATCACCGCCGCGCTGCACGAGGCTATCTCCCATCTCGCGCGCATGCCCAAGCCGTTGGTCGTGGCGGTCAATGGCGCAGCCGCCGGCGCAGGCCTTAGCCTTGCGGCACTTGGTGACATCGTTATTTCGGCGCGCTCGGCGAGCTTCACCATGGCCTATACGGGCATCGGGCTGACGCCAGATGGCGGCGCGACCGCCATCCTCCCGCGGCTGATCGGCTTGCGGCGAACGCAGGAACTGGCGTTTACCAACCGGCGGCTCAGCGCCGACGAGGCGGCGGCGATCGGGCTCGTCACCGAGGTGGTCGACGATAGCGAACTCGAAGGACAGGCCGCCGCGTTGGCCAGCCGGCTTCGCAATGGCCCGGTATCGGCGTTCGCAAATATCCGCTCGCTCCTGATGTCCGGCCTGCCGCTCGATCAACAGATGGACCTCGAGGCCCGCACGATTTGCGACGCCGCCGGATCGCCAGAAGGGCGCGAAGGCATTGCAGCCTTCCTCGACAAGCGCCGCCCCGTCTTCAGCTAATATGCCCTCGTTCCGTTTTCGCTCCTGAAAGGCCACTCATGCACATCCTCTTTGTCGTAGCGCACCCAGAGCCAAACAGCTTCACAGGCGCCCTTCTCGAGAAGGCAAAGGCAGTCGCCGCGGAAGCGGGCGCCAGCTTCGAAGTGTCGGACCTCTATGCCGAAAAGTTCGATCCGGTCCTGGGTCGCGGCGACTTTTCGACGGTCTGGAATCCGGACTATTTCAGCGTCCAGGACGAACAGGCAGCCGCTGAGCGATCGGATGCATTCTCCGATGATATCAGCCGCGAGCAGGCGCGCGTCGCAAAGGCGAACCTGATCGTCTTTCTCTTCCCACTCTGGTGGGGTGGTCCGCCCGCGGTCGTCAAAGGCTGGTTCGATCGCGTCATGTCCTACGGCTTCGCCTATATGGACGGCGCGCGCTACGAACGGGGGCTGTTCCGGGGGCGGCATGCCATGCTCTGCATTCCGACCGGCGGCACGGCCGACCGCTTCACTGACGCCGGCACATACGGCTCGATCGAACGGGTCCTGTGGCCTTTGAAGCATTGTGCGCTGGCCTATACCGGTTTGACGCAGCTCGACGACTTCATTGCCTATGCGACCCCGCGAGTCGATGCAGCCCAGCGCGCCGCTTATCTGGAGGCCTGGGGAGCTCATCTTCGCGCTGGCGTTGACCGCGCGCGCCGCGAGGCTGCTCCGCAGCCGCTGGTCCGTGGCCATGTCGGCGTCGCGCCGCTCGCCTTCGAACCGCATGTCGCCAGTGCCTGACGGAAGGCAGCCCGTCCGTGAGCGGCCCACGGCGGCGCGCCGTCCGTCTCACCAATAGAATGCGGAAACAGCCGAAACCCGACGACGTACTCTTGGCGAGCGGCTAATCTCCGGCATTCATGCAGACACGACTCGTCGAATATTTCCTTGCGCTGCACCGCGAACGCCATTTTGCGAGGGCGGCCGCTTCTTGCCACGTGTCGCAGCCGACCTTGTCGGCAGGCATCGCGATGCTCGAGACCCAGCTTGGCAAGCGGCTCGTTCACCGCGACCGCAAATATGTCGGACTGACGCCCGAAGGCGAAGCGATCCTGCCGTGGGCACAGCAGCTCGTCGCCGCCGCAGAGGCGATGGGCCAGGTTGCGGGTACGGCGCGCGGTCCGCTCAAGGGTGAATTGCGGCTCGGAGCGATTCCTGCTTCGATGCCGGCTACAGGCTATCTCGTAGAAGCCGTGCGCGCCCGCTTTCCGGAGCTCAATGTACAGCTGCGAGCACTGACCTCGCGGCAAATCGAGCGTGAGCTTTCCGGTTTCGAACTCGACGCCGGGGTTACCTACCTGGACTTCGAACCCCCGGCCCACACCCTCGCCGTGCCGCTCTACGGCGAGCGAAGCATGCTTGTGAGTTCACGTGGCGGGATTGCGCTCCCGGAGCGGCCCGACTGGAGCGACCTTGGCCGTCTCCCCCTTTGCCTCCTGCCGCAAGGCATGCAGAATCGGCGCATTCTCGATGCGAGGCTGGCCACGCTCGGGTTGGCGCTGCGGCCGATCGTGACCGCGGATTCCTACCTCGCGCTTCTGGCAATCGTCCGGCAAGGGCAGCTCTGCTCGATTATGCCGACAAGTCACGCGATGCTTCTCGATGGTCTCGACTGGGCGATAGCCACCCCATTGCCCGACACGGGGGACCTCAATCGCGTAGGGGTCATCGTCTCTGATCACACTCCGATGAGCCCGTTGGCTCAAAGCGTTCTTGCAGTAGCACGCGATCTTCAACTCCCCCGCGACATGCTCTAATCTTGATAGATAAAGGCTATCAAACATGCGATTGTTCGATTTGACGGCTCAATCCGCCTGAGGCACGCAATTCTGCCGGAGAAGGTGGACGATATGCTGGCGGATGCTGCAAATCAGGTGATTGAAGACTGGGTAAGCCGACATGGCCGCGGCCGTGAGCAGCTGTTGCCGCTGCTCCACGCGATCCAGAATGCGATAGGCTATATCGATGATGGCTTTGTGCCACTCCTCGCATGCGCGCTCAACCTCTCACGGGCCGATGTGCATGGCGTGGTCACTTTCTATCATGACTATCGGCGCAGGCCGGCTGGGAAGCACGTCGTAAAACTCTGCCGCGCCGAAAGCTGCCAAGCGCGTGGCGGAGCGGAGGTCGAAGCGGCAGCCACTAGAATATTCGGCGTCCCGATGGGCGAGACACGCCGCGACGGTCAGGTCAGCCTGGCGCCCGTTTATTGCCTGGGCCTTTGTGCGATAGGGCCCAACGCCCTGGTCGATGGGCGCCCCATTGCAGGCGTCAACGGGGCGGCGCTCGATCGCATTGCGGCCGAGATCGCCGCGTGACACGGGTTTTTATCAGCTGCGACATGGCGTCGGTGGCGCTCGGCGCGGACGCCGTCGCACGCGCGTTTTCCGAAGCGGGATGCGAGGTGGTTCGCACCGGTTCGCGCGGCCTGTTCAGCATCGAGCCTCTGGTCGAGGTCGAGACCGGCGAAGGCCGGGTTGGTTGTGGCCCGGTTGGACCGGGCGATGTATCGGCGGTGCTCCAAAATACCCATCCGGCCCGCCTTGGCGATGTCGCCTCGCTTCCCTTCTTTGCCGCCCAGCAGCGATTTACCTTCGCACGCTGCGGGATCGTCGATCCGCTGAGTGTGGCCGACTATGCCGCGCATGGCGGCTGGACGGGGCTCGACATCGCACGATCGGCCGAGCCGCAGGCCGTGGTCGATACCGTCAAGGCAAGCGGCCTGCGCGGGCGCGGCGGCGCGGGCTTTCCGACGGGCGTCAAGTGGCAGACCGTCCTCGATGCGCCCGGCGGCTCCAAATATATCGTCTGCAACGCCGACGAAGGCGACAGCGGCACTTTCGCCGACCGGATGCTGATGGAGGGCGACCCGTTTTGCCTGATCGAAGGCATGGCGATTGCCGCGCACGCGGTCGGGGCGAGCCATGGCTATATCTATATCCGCAGCGAATATCCGTTCGCAATCGACACGATGCAGAAGGCCCTCGCGCTATCCGCAAGCCGAGTTGCGCCCTTCACCCTCGAAGTGCGCGTTGGCGCCGGCGCTTATGTGTGCGGCGAAGAGACCGCGCTGCTCGACAGCATCGAGGGCAAGCGCGGACAGGTGCGCGCCAAGCCGCCGCTGCCCGCGCTCTCCGGCCTGTTCGGCAAGCCGACGGTGATCAACAATGTGCTGAGTCTCGCCGCGGTGCCCTTCATCCTGTCGGCGGGCGCCGATGCCTATGCCCATGTCGGCTTCGGCCGCTCGCGCGGGACGATGCCGGTACAGCTTGCGGGCAATGTGAAGAATGGCGGCCTGTTCGAGGTCGGCTTCGGCATCACGCTCGGCGAACTGGTGAACGACATCGGTGGCGGCACGTCGAGCGGCCGGCCGGTGCGCGCGGTGCAGGTCGGCGGACCGCTCGGCGCCTATTTCCCGCCGTCGATGTTCGACCTTCCCTTCGATTACGAAGCCTTCACGCAGGCCGGCGGGCTGATCGGCCACGCCGGGATCACCGTTTTCGACGACAGCGTCGACATGGCGCATATGGCGCGCTTCGCGATGGAATTCTGCGCCGTCGAAAGCTGTGGGAAGTGCACGCCGTGCCGGATCGGGTCGACCCGCGGCGTCGAGATTATGGATCGGATCATGGATGCACGAGGGGCGAGATCCTCGATGCAGGAGCGCCTTGCCGGTCCACTGGGCAAGGCGCTCCACTCGCGCAGCCCCGACCGGATCGACGTGAGCATCCCGGCACAGACCGCGCTACTGCGCGACCTTTGCGATACGATGAAATACGGCTCGCTCTGCGCGCTCGGCGGATTCACCCCCTATCCGGTGCTGAGCGCGCTCGATCATTTCCCCGAAGATTTCGGCGTCCCCGCGCCTGCTATCGAAGCAGCGGAGTAGAATCATGGGCTTCACCCGAGAAATCGACCATGGCACCCCGCCTGCGCTGGCGACCGGCCGCGATATCACGCTGACGATCGACGGCGAGGCGGTGACGCTGCCCGAAGGCACGTCGATCATGCGCGCCGCGTCACTGACCGGCACCGCGATCCCGAAGCTTTGCGCGAGCGATAATCTCGAAAGCTTCGGATCGTGCCGCCTCTGCCTTGTCGAGATCGAAGGCCGAAATGGCTATCCCGCAAGCTGCACCACCCCGATCGCCGACGGCATGATCGTGCGCACGCAGACCGACCGGCTGAAGCAGCTCCGCAAGGGCGTGATGGAGCTCTATATCTCCGACCACCCGCTCGACTGCCTGACCTGCGGTGCGAACGGCGATTGCGAATTGCAGGATCAGGCGGGCGCGGTTGGCCTGCGCGACGTGCGCTACGGCTATGACGGCGCGACCAACATGGGGCAGGCGAAGGATCATTCGAACCCCTATTTCGATTTCGATCCGTCGAAATGCATCGCCTGCTCGCGCTGCGTCCGCGCCTGCGACGAGGTGCAGGGGACGTTCGCGCTGACGATGGAGGGACGCGGCTTCGACACCAAGGTCTCACCCAGCCAGGGGCAGGATTTCCTGTCGTCCGAATGCGTGTCGTGCGGCGCCTGCGTACAGGCCTGCCCGACAGCAACGCTGATCGAGAAGAAGGTCGTCGAAGTCGGCACGCCCGAGAAGGCGGTCGTCACCACCTGCGCTTATTGCGGCGTCGGCTGCACCTTCCGCGCCGAGATGCGGGGCGAGGAACTCGTCCGCATGGTGCCATGGAAGGACGGCAAGGCGAACCGCGGCCACAGCTGCGTCAAGGGCCGCTTCGCGTGGGGCTATGCGCAGCATCAGGATCGCATCCTGAAACCGATGGTGCGTCAGAACATCACAGATCCCTGGCAGGAAGTGAGCTGGGAGGAGGCGATCGCGCGGGTGGCCAGCGACTTCCGCCATATCCAGGCCAAATTCGGAACGCGCGCGGTCGGCGGCATCACCTCCAGTCGTTGCACGAACGAAGAAACATTTCTTGTCCAGAAGATGATCCGGCAGGGTTTCGGAAACAACAATGTCGATACTTGCGCGCGCGTTTGCCACTCACCGACCGGATACGGACTGAAGACGACATTCGGAACCTCGGCGGGAACGCAGGATTTCGACAGCGTGATGCAATCGGACGTGATGCTGGTGATTGGTGCCAATCCGACCGATGGCCATCCCGTCTTCGCGAGCCGCATGAAGAAGCGCCTGCGACAGGGCGCCAAGCTCATCGTCGTCGATCCGCGGCGCACCGATCTCGTAAAATCGCCGCACGTCGAAGCCGAGCATCATCTGCCGCTGCGCCCCGGCACTAATGTCGCCCTTCTTACTGCGATGGCGCATGTCATCGTCACCGAACGCCTTTTTGACGAGAGCTTCATTCGCGAGCGCTGCGATTGGGACGAATTCCTCGACTGGTCCGACTTTGTTGCCGAAGCTCACCGCTCTCCGGAAGCGACAGAAGCCCTCACCGGTGTGATGTCGGAAGAGGTTCGCGCGGCGGCAAGGCTTTACGCGACGGGCGGGAATGCCGCGATCTACTATGGCCTCGGCGTTACCGAACATAGTCAGGGCAGCTCGACAGTGATGGCGATCGCCAACCTCGCGATGGCGACGGGCAATGTCGGGCGCGAGGGCGTCGGGGTGAACCCGCTGCGCGGCCAGAACAATGTCCAGGGCGCGTGCGACATGGGCAGCTTCCCGCATGAATTCTCGGGCTACCGCCATGTCTCGGACGAGGGCGCGCGCACCCTTTTCGAGAATGCCTGGGGCGTGAAACTAGACAGCGAGCCGGGACTGCGCATCCCGAACATGCTCGACGCCGCGACCGACGGGCATTTCAAGGGGCTGTTCATCCAGGGTGAGGACATTCTGCAGTCCGATCCCAACACACATCACGTCGCGGCGGGCCTCGCCGCGATGGAATGCGTCGTCGTGCAGGATCTGTTCCTCAACGAGACCGCGAACTACGCGCATGTTTTCCTGCCCGGATCGACCTTCCTCGAAAAGGACGGCACCTTCACCAACGCCGAACGCCGCATCCAGCGCGTCCGCAAGGTGATGGCGCCGCTCAACGGCCATGCCGACTGGGAGATCGTCCAGCTGGTCGCACAGGCGCTCGGCCTCGACTGGGACTACAAGCATCCGTCGGAAATCATGGACGAGATCGCGGCGCTGACCCCGACCTTCGCGGGCGTCCATTACGACCGGCTCGACGACGAAGGCTCGCTGCAATGGCCCGCGAACGATGCGGCGCCCGACGGCACCCCGACGATGCACATTGGCGGGTTCGTGCGCGGCAAAGGCAAGTTCGTCGTCACCGACTATGTCCCGACCGACGAGAAGACCGGGCCGCGCTTCCCGCTGCTGCTCACCACCGGGCGCATCCTCAGCCACTATAATGTCGGGGCACAGACGCGGCGCACCGCGAACACCGCCTGGCATCCCGAGGATCGCCTCGAGATACACCCACTCGACGCCGAAAATCGCGGCATCAAGGATAGCGACTGGGTGAGCCTCCGAAGCCGCGCCGGCGAGACCACCCTGCGGGCGCTCATCACCGAGCGGGTGGCGCCCGGCGTCGTATATACGACCTTCCACCACCCCGACACGCAGGCGAACGTAATTACGACCGACTATTCGGATTGGGCCACGAACTGCCCCGAGTATAAGGTCACTGCGGTGCAGGTGGGCCTCTCAAACGGTCCGTCCGATTGGCAGGAAGATTATGCCGATCATGCGCGCAAAAGTCGACGCATTGCACCCATCGAAGCCGCCGAATGATGACGGGAGCGGTTGAAGACGGCGTGATGTCGACCGAGGATCGACTGATCTACATGGCCAACCAGATTGCCCGCAATCTAGAGGCGCTAGGTCCCGAACACTCCGTACAGATGGTGGCAGATCATATACGCGATTTCTGGGATCCATCGATGAAGCGTCGGATCGTTGCGCTGGCAAGCAGCCGGCCCGAAGCCCTCTCACCCATCGCGAGCGCAGCGGTTGGTCGGATCGCGCCCACTTGACCGTACCGACAACCAGTTACCCCTTTCGGCGCATCGCGGCGAGCGGAGACATTTCCCATGTCGAACGCGAACTGGCCGAAGAAGTCCCGATCGCCCTCGAGTTTAACGGTATCGGATATGCGGTGCTGATGGCGACGCCGCACGATATCGAAGACCTGGTTGCAGGCTTTCTATTGGCCGAGCGACTGCAGTTTGCGGGTGACACTGTCATCAACGTCTCACTTCACCGCGCCGAAGCCGGGCTGGTTGCCCGTGCGACGCTGCCCGCCGATCGCGCCGGCGCCCTGCTTGACCGCATCCGTCACCGCGCGTCGGATTCCTCTTGCGGCCTATGCGGAATCGAAAATCTGGAGCAGGCGATGCGTCCGCTTCCGCCCGTTGCGGCGAAGTGCGAGGCCGGCAACGATGCGGTCTTCAACGCCCTCGCCGAACTTTCCCGCTTCCAACTGCTGAATGCACGTACCGGCGCTGTGCATGCTGCGGCCTTGGTCGATGCGAGGGGATCGATCCGCATCGTCCGCGAGGATGTCGGAAGGCACAACGCCTTCGACAAATTGATCGGTGCCATGCGCCGCACGGGTGCGGCATGGGATGGCGGTTTTGCGCTCCTGTCCTCGCGTTGCTCCTTCGAGCTCGTCGAGAAGGCCGCGCTCGCCGATTGCCCGATGCTGGTCACTATCTCGGCTCCCACGCGTCTCGCCGTCGAGCGGGCCGCAAAGGCGGGGCTTGAACTCAGGGTCCTTGCGCGTCCGGATGCGCTGCTCGCGAGCGAATATTGACCATGCGGATTGCCGGTGTTGTCTTCGCAGGAGGCAATTCGCGCCGCTTCGGCCGCGACAAGGCTCTGGAGCTTTTTCGAGGCGTGGCCCTGATCGAGTGGGCGCTGGCCGCGCTTGGTCCATATGTGGAGCGGCGATTTGTTTCAGGACGCCTTTATCCTGGCCACGAGACGGTCGTCGACCGTCCTTCCGGCGGCCTTGGTCCCTTGGCAGGATTGGCGGGCGCGCTGCAGGCCGCAGCGGGCGAAAATTACACCCATCTTCTGTCGCTCCCTAGCGACGCTCCGCTGATCCCCGACGGGCTGATGACGGCGCTTGGCAAGCGAAGCGACGGGGCTTTTCTCCAGACATGTCCGGTGATCGGGATGTGGCCCACGCATTTCGGCGGCGATCTTGAGCGGTACTTGGCGGCAGGCGGTGACAAGTCAGTGTTGGCTTGGGCCACCAAAATGTCCATTCAGCCACTTGGCGGGTTCGGCAATATCACGAACATAAATTACGAGGCCGACCTCGCAAGGATCGCTACCTCGCATGACTGAGAAGATCAGCGTGAGTGAAGCGCTCGACCGGATCGAGAGCCACGTCGCTCCCTTGCTGCCGCGCATGATCCGTCTCGATGCCCAGGCTTATGGTCAGATCCTCGCTCGGACGACGACTGCGGCCGCAGACACGCCTCGGTTCGACTGTTCCGCGATGGATGGCTTCGCGCTCGCGACTTCCGAAACTTCGACCGCAACCGAGCAGCGCCCCGCGCAGTTCGAACTCGCGGCCGACATTCCCGCAGCGAGCAGACAGGACAAATTGGAACTAGGAACTGCCGCCCCGATCAGTACCGGCGCACCTCTGCCGGCTGGAGCAACGGCCGTCGTTGCCAAGGAGCAATGCCGTGTGGACCGGGGAAAACTTCTCATCTCAGAACCAGTCACGCCTTGGCGAAATGTCCGCCGACAGGGCGAAGATATGGCGAGCGGCGCGTTGGTTGCGAGCCCCGGGAGCTTTCTGTCCCCCGCGCTGATCGGAGCACTCCTCACCTATGGTGTAGCGCAAGTCGAGGCGCGCTCGCTCCCCAAGGTCCACATCCTGCCGACAGGTTCTGAGTTCGCCTTGCCAATTCCTGCGGCATCGGTGCCGCGGATAGACTGCAATGGGCCAATGATCGGCGCAATATGCCGCTCGCTCGGCGTCGACTTTCACATCCAAGACCCGGTGCCCGACGACGCCGACATATTGTACGCAGCACTCCAAAGCCTTCAGGGAACGCCCCGCGCTGACCTCATCCTCTCAACTGGCGGCGTGTCGGTCGGCCCACATGACCTTGTCCGGGCGGCACTCGAAAAGGCCGGTGCGCGTATCGTGTTTCACGGTATCGCCATGCGGCCGGGCAAGCCGATATTGTTCGCGGTATTGCCCGACGGCCGTCCGTTCTTCGGGCTGCCGGGCAACCCCGTTGCAGCGTTGGTCGGCTTTCGATTTTTCGTCCTGGCGGCCATCCGCCAGCTGGTCGGCATAGACCGCGAATTGGGCCGCCCCATCGCCGCCCCCCAACCACCGCGAGAGGGTATCACGCAGTTCCTCCGCGCTCGCATCGCGGGAGATGGCTCGATCGTGCTGTCCGATGACCAGCGCTCGCACGTCATGCGCTCACTCATCGATAGCGACCATTGGGTATGTCTCGATGGCACTGGGCCGGAAGCAACCGCAACTATATTCCGCCAATCGCCAAGTTTGGCCGAGTGACGCCGCGTACCGGCCCCCCGACAGCCGGGATCCAATAACAAAACGCCGGTCGCCCGGATCCGGCGGTGGAGCGAGGTCATGCGCGAGCTTGTCGGCCGGTCGCTCTGACGCCGGAGCGTTTCAGCTTTTTGGCAGGAGTGCGAGCACGACCCGGAGGTCCGCCTCCGTGCCACAAGCTTCGATCGGTCGCCGTCCGCCGAGCTTCGGATGGGCGCTGTTGAGGAAAAGCTGCGATCGCGCAGGGTCGCGAAACGCGGTGTTGGTGGTTGAGGTCAGCCGCTTGCGCAAATCCTCGACAAGTTCCGCGGCGACCACACGCTGTTTGCGCGCGGTTTCGGCCAGGCCGATCTGCGCGAAACCCTTCCAGTATCGGTCGTCGCTTTCACTCGCCCATTCGAGAATGGGCTGGCCTTCGACAATTTTGCCTTCCAGCCATGCCGGCGCCTCGTCCTTCAGCGCGTGGGTTGCAGCCTCAATGAACTTCCTTTGGCGAGCCGCCTTCGCCTCCGCTAATTTCGCCTGCGCCTTCCGGTTCCGCTCTTCGCGCTGCCGCGCCGCCTGCCAAAGGATCGGCGGCACCGTGAACCAGTGGCCGAACTCGGTAGGCCGATCCAGGAACCCCTCTAGCTTGGCGCCTACCAGATCGGCCTTCACATCATCGACCCATCCCTGATCTATCTTGGGGTGCTGCGGCCTCTCGAGGATAACCTCCCCTATTGTCGCTTTCTGCGGGTCTCGGATCGCCTTTGCCGTCAACCCCCTGCGGGGGTTCGCCCTCGCGTGCCGCTCGGTGACGGCGGCGCCCGGCCCCTCTTTCTGGCGCCATCGGGGATGGTCCCCGAGCAACCAAGGAGACTTCACATGGCCACCATCGCAAATCTCACCCTCAAGGCGGACGGCAGCTACGAAGGCAATCTCGCCACCCTCAGCGTCACCGCGCCGATCGCGATCGTCCCGAACTGTCAAACGGCGTTCAAAGGGGACCCCCGATCGGCGTCGAAGAGGGACCCCCTTTTTGGATATGATGTTGGTTTGTTGAAGATGGCCTTGCGCTGCGCGCGGCGGAGGGCGGGCGTAGCCCGCCCGGAGGCGCGCGCAGCGCAAGATAGATTTTTGAAGGCGCCGAAGGTGGCGGTCAGCTGCGGTTTTTGAAGCGCCAGCTGTCGTTGCCCGTCTCGATGATATCGCAGTGGTGGGTGACGCGGTCGAGCAGCGCCGTAGTCATCTTGGGATCACCGAAGACGGTAGGCCACTCGCCGAAGGCGAGGTTGGTGGTGATGATGACGCTGGTGCGCTCATAAAGCTTGCTGATGAGGTGGAACAGCAACTGCCCTCCCGAGCGGGCGAACGGCAGATAACCGAGCTCGTCGAGCACGATCAGGTCGAGCCGCGACAGCTGCGCCGCCAGGGTCCCGCCTTTGCCGATCCGGGTCTCCTCTTCGAGGCGTGTCACCAGCCAAGGTTTTCGTGACCGAAGACCCTGCCCTTCTCGAAGCTGGTACGGCCCTCATACATGTGAAGGTCCGACCCGCAGATATTGGTCGTGGTCAGCCGGATGATAACATCGGTCTGCTTTTCGATCTTGGGATCATCGATGGTTTTGACCGAAACATCTTTGGGCCCGTTGTACACGACAGCTTTCACGGATCTTTTCCTTTCGCAGTTCTTCTCAATGCATCATCAAATCGAGAGCTTGCTGATGATCCGGTCCATCGCAACGGCGGAGGACATCGCACCCTTCCAAGTGATCTCAGTTTCCTGAACCTTCTGCTATCCGAGAGGTTCCTTCCCGTAGGGCCATCCTGGGATCGATTCACGGCGGTTGTCTGAATGACAGGGCCAGAACGGCCGAACAACGCGCCCAATTGATGTACCCAAGAATATCCGGCGAACCAATGGTGCCGTTACGTCGCGAAACATCAACGGCGCCTTATCAGTAAATTCAGAGGTGTGATAAGCGCAAAAGACAAGGCCATCCACTATCGCGGATGGCCTGTCGTATTCATTTACTCATTTCTCGGTTCGGCCGGGGCATCCATTCGGGATGGAGACACGAGCCTTACACTGCAGCCAAACGGCAGCTTGGGGTGCGGACCGCTCCGCTATTTAGCGGCCAGCAGGGTGAACTTGTGAATCTGCGGCGGTTCGGAAAACAGTTCTTCTGCCTTGTCCATCAGTGCGGCGGCAACCTTGCCGTCAAGATGGGCCTGCCGATCCTCCTCAGTGTCGAACGTATCGAAGATCGCGTACGCACCGGGACTTTCCTCGATCGCATACCAGGTCAGAGTGCCCGGCTCAGCTTGAACGAGCGGCAATGCCGAGGTCAGGAAATCGGCGACATCGCGCTCTTTTCCGGGCTTGGCCTTCAGTGGTACATACAGGGCAAGTTTGGGCATAAATAACTCCTCAAGTGAAACGGACAGATATTATTCGGCAAAGTAACGGACGAGCAGACCGGTACGTTCCCCATGAGGCGGAGCACACGCGGCCCCGCCTCCTCGTCGAAATCAGAACTCCTGTGCGGTCGGCCGGATGACGATCGCGTTGACGTCGACGTCATCAGGTTGTTCGACAGCGAACGCGATAGCACGCGCCACCGATGCCGCCGGGATGGCCTGCTTGTAGAAGTCCAGCACCGTCTCGGCAGCCGTGCCGGATGTCGTGAACTTCAGATTGCTTTCGACAGCTCCAGGCTCGATTGACGTGACCCGGACCTTTTCCCCCACTTCGTGGCGCAAGCCCTCGCTGATCGCGCTGACGGCAAACTTTGTGCCGGAGTAGACCGTGCCGCCCGGTGCGAAGACCTTGATGCCCGCAACCGAGCTCAGGTTGATGATGTGACCGCTGCCCTGCTCGAGAAAACCGGGAAGGGCCGCCGCGATGCCGTAGAGCGTACCCTTCAGATTGACGTCGATCATCTGGTCCCACTCGTCGGTGTTGACCTCGGCCATCGGACGGATCGGCATCAGCCCGGCGTTGTTGATCAGCACGTCGAGGCGGCCGAAGTCGGCAATGATTGCGGCGACGACGGACTGGACCGCCGATTTGTCGGTCACGTCCAGCGCGTAGCTACGTGCCGTGCCGCCAATTGCGGCGATGTCCGCGACGACCTCGTCGAGCCTGTCCTTGCGCCGCGCGGCGATGGCCACCTTGGCGCCGCGTTCCGCGAGAAGACGCGCGGTTTCCGCGCCGATGCCGGTGCTGCCGCCGGTAATGAGAACGATCTTGCCTTCGATACCCTTTGTCATGATTGTATTCCTTCAAGTCAGTTGTTGATTTTTCGCCGGATCGCGGCCCCGCGGGAGCCCGCCCGGCTTGATGGGGTCACCGCGAGCGCAACAGGACGGGAGCGGCGCCCACCTTGATGCGGAGCAGCTCGTAGGGCTTGCGGCGCAGGTCTCGGCCGCCGTGGAAGCCGGGCTGGCGGTGGAGCTGGTTGGCGGTGAAGTAGAGATATCCGTCGGTGCCGATCGACAACGTGTCGGGCCAGCTGATGCGCGGGTCGCTGACCACCGTCGTCCAGAGGCCCTGGTCGAGCATGCGGATCGCGTTATTCTCGTAATCGCCGGCGAACACGCGGCCCCGGTCGTCTTCGGCAATCCCGTCCGAGGCGCCTTTGCGCCCCAGGCTGCGGACCGCGCGGCCCAGCTCCTCCTCGGACACCGCGGGATCGCGCAGCAACGCCGTGGGCACCGCGTGCAGCGTGCGGCCCGACAGCGGACCGTAATACAGCAGGCTGCCGTCGGCGCTGAGCGCAATCGCATCGCTCGCAATTGCTACCGGCGTCGCGGGTCCATCGGCGGGACGGTTCATGAGCACCGCGCCGTCGACGACCGGGGTGAAGCCGGGCTCGGGGTTGGTCGTCGCATGGTTTGACAGGCGCCGGATCGCACGCCCGCTGGCGATATCGACGACGATGATGCCGCCGATCCCCTCGTTGCTGCTGTCGGTGATGTAGGCGACGCCCTCGGCGCCCTGACGCAGATCGAAGCGCACGTCGTTGAGGTAGGTCGTGGGCAGCACCACGCTGGGCGACAGGACGATCGTCTTCACCACCCGGTCGGTCGCAAGGTCGATTGCCACCAGCTTTGCACCGCCGGCCTGTGGTTGAGAGAATTTGGGCGCCGCCGTGTCGAGCACCCACAGGCGATTGGCGCCGTCTGCCACCACGCTCTGCACCGAGATGAAATGCCCCGCCGGGTCGGCCGGATCGGGCCGGTTGGTCGCGGCATCGGGATAGGGCACCGCCTTGCCGTCGACCAGCTCGGCCACCGTGAACGGCGCGTTATCGCCCCATTGCGGGAAGTTGACGAAGATGCGCCCGCTGGGTGCGACGGTCACGCCAGTCGGCATCGCGCCATTGAACGTCGCGACCTGTTCGATTTGCGGCGCGGATGCACCCTCGCGGGTCATCGCGCAGGCGGCGAGCGAGAGGGCAGCGCCAGCGGCCAGAAGCAGTTTGACCGAGGTTTTCATGGTGTCATTTCCTTGAGGATGCGGCCCGCTTCGTGGGGCTCGGACCGGAGGTATTGCGGCGGCGCCTTGACCGATGCGCCGAGCGCGGCGGCGGCGTGCCAGGGCCAGCGCGGATCCCACAGCGCAGCGCGGGCAATGGCTATGGCGTCGGCATGCCCGTCTTCGAGGATGCGCTCTGCCTGTTGAGGATCGGTGATCACTCCGACCGCCACGACAGGCATGGCCACCGCATCCTTGACCGTCCGCGCCAGCGGCACCTGATAGCCGGGGCCGACCGGGATCTGCTGGCGCGGGTCGAGCCCGCCGCCGGAGACGTGGATTGCCGAACAACCGCGCCGCTCCAGCTCCTGCGCAAACCGCGCGGTTTCCTCCGCCGTCCAGCCGCCTTCAACCCAGTCGGTCCCCGAAACGCGAACGGTCACCGGGCGGTCGACGGGAAACGCTTCGCGCACGGCATCGAACACTTCGAGCGGGAACCGCATCCGGTTGTCGAGGCTGCCGCCGTATTCATCGCCGCGCCGGTTGGAAATCGGCGAAAGAAACTCGTGGAGCAGATAGCCATGCGCCGCGTGGATCTGGACGGCATCGATGCCGAGCCTGCCGGCGCGGCGGGCGGCGTCGGCGAAGGCCTCCCGGATGCGGGCAAGCCCTGACTTGTCCAGTTCGACAGGGGGATGGTCGTCCGGAGCGAAGGGAATGGCGCTGGGTGCCACGGTCTGCCAGCCATTCTCCGTATCGGGGGCGATCTGCGTTCCGCCGTGCCACGGCTTGGCGCAGCTCGCCTTGCGGCCGGCATGGGCCAGCTGGATGATCAGCGGCATGTCCGACCAACGGCGCACACTTTCGAGCACGCTTCGCATCGCCGCTTCGGTGCGGTCATCGTACAGGCCGCTGTCACCGTAGGTGATGCGCCCTTCCGGGCTGACAGCGGTCGCCTCTATCGTTAGCGCGCCCGCGCCCGAGAGCGCCAACTGGCCGAGATGCATCTGGTGCCAGTCGGTCATCGCGCCGTCGACTGCCGAATACTGGCACATCGGCGCGATGACGATGCGGTTGGCGAGCCGCAGCCCGCCAACCTCAATCGGTTCGAACAATTTCGCCATCACCATTCGCCCGTGTTGGGCATGGAGGCCCAGGGTTCGGCCGGAGCCTTGTGTTCGCCCTTCTGGAGCAGTTCGACCGAGATCCCGTCCGGCGAGCGGACGAACGCCATGTATCCGTCACGCGGGGGGCGATTGATCGTCACGCCGCCCGCCTGCAGCCGCGCGCACGTTTCGTAGATGTCGTCGACCCCGTAGGCGAGATGGCCGAAGTTTCGGCCGCCCGTGTATTTCTCGGAAGCGCTGCCGTCCTCGGGCGGCCAGTTGTACGTCAGCTCGACCTCGGCATCGCCCTGCTCGCCGTCGCCGCGGAAATCCTCGTCGGCGGCAAGGTAGATCAGCGTGTAACGCCCGGCCTGGTTCTCCATGCGCCGGGTCTCCCTGAGACCCAGCAGCGTGAAGAACCGGACCGCCGCCTCGGGATCGGCGACGCGCAGCATGGTGTGGAGAAACCGCATGATCAGGCGTCCTTGTCCTTGAGGGCTTCCATCACGAGCTCCGCGGTGCGGGTAGCGCTGGCGGGGTTCTGGCCGGTCACCAGATTGCCGTCGCGCAGGGCGAAGGGGGCAAAATCGGGGCCGCCCTCGTGCTTGCCCCCAAGTTCCTTGAGGCGCGTTTCGAGCAGGAACGGCACCGCCTGATCGAGGCCGACCGCGCGTTCCTCCCTGTCGGTGAAGCCCGCGACACGGCGACCGGCGACGAGGGGCGTGCCATCGGCCTTCTTTGCCGAGACCAGCCCTGCCGGTCCATGGCAGACGGCGGCGACGATCTTGCCTTCGCGGTCGAAGCGTTCGACCAGGCGGGCCAGTTCGTCACTGACGGGGTAATCGAACATAGTGCCGTGGCCGCCGGGCAGGAACAGCGCGTCGTAGCCGGCGGGATCGATGCTTGTGAATACAGGGGTGCTGGCAACCTCGGCCTTTAGGGCCTCGTCCTTCAGATAGCGCTCGACCGAAGCGTCGTTCTCGCCGTCGGCGTTGACGCTGCGCTGGTCGACGGGGATGGCGCCGCCCTTGATCGAGGCCAGCGTAACCTCGGCGCCCGCATCACGGAAGGCGTAATAGGGGGTGGTAAGTTCCTCGAGCCAGACACCCGTCGGTTCGGTGCCGGGAGTCATGCGGTCGGCGGAGGTGGCCACCATGAGAATGCGGGTCATCGTCAATTGTCCTGTTCCATTGATGTCGGGGACACGAGCAAACGCAACCGGCGCAGCCGCACCCGCCACAAAGACAGCGGTGAGAGCTTTCAGCAGTTGGCGGCGATTTTGCATTCGATCGTTCCTTTCGGCGGCTTAGATACGCAGGGAACAGCATCATGAAATCCAGCGGGAATGGCGGACGGCCATAAATCCGGTTATGGAACCGGAATGTCCCTCTTGCAGTTGCGCACCTTCGTCGAAGTCTACCGCCGTCGTTCACTGAGCGAGGCGGCCCGGGCAATCGGCATCACCCAACCGGCGGCGTCGCAGCACATCGCATCGCTCGAGGCGCAATTGGGCCGTCCCTTGTTCGATCGCCATTCGCGGGGTGTTCGACCAACAGCGATTGCCGACGATCTCGCGGCTTCGATCGGAAGCAGCCTCGACACGGCGGAATCGGCACTGGCCAGCGCGCGGGCCCGATCGTCGCGCATCTCGGGCACGGTCCACATCGCCGCGCCGTCGGACCTGCTGGGAGAGATGATCACGCCCCGGCTGGCCCCGCTGCTGGAAGCAGGGCTGGACCTGCGCCTGCATATCGGCGGGCGCGAGGCGCTCTATGCCTTGCTGCTCGAAGACAAGGTGCACCTGGCCGTCACCGCCTCGCAACCCGAAGATGCGCGGTTGGCCTTTCATGCGCTGGGCGAGGAACACCTGCGCGCCGTAGCTTCTCCCGCTGTGGCGGAGCGGATTGCCGCGTTGCCGTTGGCAGAAGGGCTCGACCGGACGGCTCACCTCGCCTACGATCTCGACCGGCCGCTGCTGCGGACCTGGCTTGAGGCAAACCAGATCGAACTGACGAGCCAGCCCGCCTTGACCGCGCCCGATTTGAGGGTGCTACGGTCGGGATTGTGCGCGGATCTCGGCTGGACGGTACTGCCAGGCTATCTCACCCACATCGAACGCGCTGCCTGCACGCTGATCGAGATACCCGCCCCGGTCACGGTGCCGCGCAACGCTTACTACCTCGTCTGGGCACGCTCATCGCTGCGCCACCCTCGCGTTGCTACAGCTCGCGATGCCCTGATCGCTGCACTAAGGCACTGACCGCGAGCCGGTAGAGGGTCTCTGGAACTGCTCGCAGATAGCATGCGGAAGTCGCTTCGATCGGACGGCTGTGTCCGCTTTGGGGAGCCGTGCTTCGTGGTGCCTACGAAGGGGATTGGGCAGCGTAGCTGCTAGGCGGCGTGGACAAATTTGAGCCAGCATCTGGCGGTGGCGATGTGGACCATCGAGGAAGCTGTTGGCGAGTTGATCGTATCGGGTGGCAATGGCGCGGTTGATCTTGAGGTGACCGAACACCCGCTCGATGCGATTGCGCTGTTTATAGAACGTACGGTCACCGGCAATGAAGCGCTCGATGATCGGGGAGCGATGCGCTCCGGCGAAAGCGGCTCGGCCAATCCCGTTTCGCGAGCATGCGCGGCTGAATACTCTGACAGCTCACGGAAAAGTCGTCCCGAAAGTTCGATCGTCAGTTTGACCGGCTTCTCGTCCGCGACAGGCCCCAAACGCAGCTTTGTCATCGTCCGTCTCCATTCATTGGTTCCAGAATGAGGTCGCGGGTCACGATGACACGTAGGACGAAGCCGGGGCGGATGGTGATCGTGGGGGGCACGCGCAATTGCCGCTCCACGACCTGACGCCCGGTTTCATTTATGCTGTCCTGGGCTCCGCCGCGCACCGCCTGCACGATACGATCCTCATCGCTGGCGCCGAGCTCGGCGCCGACGCCAAGCAGCGTCGAGAGCAGCGCGGCCTTCAGCATATGGCCCCAATGAAGGTCGGTCCGGTCGGCAAGGCCGGCCATGCCGGAACCATCGCCCCCCGGCAGCCGGTCGAGGGCAATCGATCGTCCGCCGGGGAAAATCAGACGATCCCACGCCAACAGGACACGATTTTGCCCACCCGCGATCTCACTGTCATATTCCCCGACGAGCCTTGCACCTTGGGGAATGAGGAGGATGCGCCCCGTCGGGCTGTCATAGACATTCTGCGTCACTTGCGCCGTAATCTGTCCGGGAAGATCGGACTGGATACCAGTAATGAGCGCTGCCGGGATGACGCTGCCTGCCTGCACGATATTGGGCGACGACGGTCCGAGTACGCGCGCGCTGCTCTCCGCCGGACGTCCGCCGCCGCCAAGAAACCCCAAGCGCTTCTCCGCCGCCGTTGAATTTGCCGTGGCGTGTGGGGGGAGTGGCTGCGGCGAGGCGGCCCCCAGCCCAGGCAGGGGCGAAGCGACCGACGCCGCTCCGCCGAGGAAGAGCTGACTGGAACGCGCGCTTTCGCGTTCCTGCGCGGCGCGCGCGCGGGCCTGCTCGGCCGCAGCTATGCGCGGATCGGGCGCAGGTGCAGCGCCTATCGGGGACACCGGAACGGTCTCGCCATTTTCGCGCGCGGCAAGGATCGGTCGGCCGAGATCGCCAGGCAGCGGCTCGCCGAGCTTCGGAATTTTGCCATAATCGCCCGGCGCGCCTGTCACGAGCTCCGACTTGTTCGGTCGGTCGCTGTCATAGAGATTTTCGGCGACTTTGGGCTTCGTCGGCTGCAACGCATAGAGGAGCGCGCCCCCGATCGCGATGCCAGAGGCGCCGCCGAGGATCGCGAGGGCCTTACGCGACAGCCGCATCACCTGTGGCGGTTCGGCGCCAAGCCGGAACGGCTCCTCTCCTGCAGGAGGCGCGGCGGCAGGTTCCAGACCTGCCTCCTCCTCGCGTTCCGGCGCGCTCACGAGCGCCCCCGCACGCGTCCCGCGCGTTCGATGATGACGCGCCGGGCCGCACGCCCGGCGCCCATGCGGAGCTCCCCGCGCTCGAACAACCGATCGACGATCATGTAACGACCGTGGACCCGGTAATTCAGAAGCTCGGCTTCGCCCTTCTCTCCGGCAGCGAAGAGCGGCGGCATGTCGCCTTTGGCGATGCCGTCGCCGAATTCGATGAAGATCTGCCGCCCGTCGTCGAACACGCGGACCGGGCGCCAGTCCGGCTTGTCGCCCGAGAGCCGGTAGCGGAAGTTGAGCGCGGCAAGGTCGAGGCCGGCGGCGACGGGTGCGATCCGCTCGCGTTCCGCTTCGGCGGTACGCAGCGCGATCAGTTCGGCTTCCGGATAGGACCAGGACACCGAGGCCATATATGTCGCCGCCGTCGCGCGCAGCTCGAGGTGATAAGTCCGTCGGCTCGTGTTGATGACGATATTCGTCATGATATCGGCGCGGGTCGGCTTCACGAGGATATGCACGCGGCGTTCGGCGCCGCTTCCGCTCACCGTGTCACCGATGATCCAGCGCACCGTATCGCCGGCGGCCACCGGCCCCGGACCGACCAGCTCCTCGCCTTCCTGCAGCACGATGTCCGTGACCTGCCCCGGGGCGGTATAGACCTGGAACAGCGCGCCCTCAGCCCAGGCATATTTCTGGATGGCGTTCAGGAAGGTCGCGCGTTCGGGCTGCACGCGGGCGGCATCATTGGCGCGCCCGACGCTTTGCCTCGGATCGCGATTCTCGGCTGCCAGGGTCGGCGATAGCATCCCGAGCGCAGCGGCGCCGGCCAGCAACGAGATACGGGAAATGGGGGTCATTGATTGAGCTCCTTCGACCACGAAATTGCGGACACAAAGACTCCGAGCGGATTACGGCGGAGCGCGTCGGGCGTGCGCGGGGGCACATGGGTGACAGTGAGGATTGCCGACCAGCGCGACGTCTCGATCAGGCTTCCATCCTGATATCGGCGTTCGGTCCACGCGATCCGGAAGCTGTCCTTAGATGCCCGGATCACGCTCGAGACATCGACCGCGACCTGGAACTTCCCGACCTCGGCGAAGGGGTCGTTGTTCCGCGCATAGTCGTTGAGCGCCTGCGCCCCGGAAGCGGTGGTGAAGTCGTAGGCGCTGAGCCAGTCCTTCCGAAGCACGACAGGATCGGCCGGAATCGAGCGGACATGTTCGATGAAGCGCGCGAGGTGGAACGCGCTCTGCGGATCGGTCGGCTGATAGTCCTCGTCGGCCGGGGCAACGGCGCGCGCTTCGCCGACCTTGTCGACCTCGACGACCCAAGGCGTGATCGTGCCACGCGCCGAGTGCCAGATGAGGCCTCCAGCCAGACCGCCCGAGAGGAGAAGTGAGCCGAAGAAGGCGAGGCGCCAGTTCTTCGCCTGCACCCGTGCGGACCCGATGCGGTCGTCCCAGACCTGCGCGGCGCGCTGATAAGGCGTCACCGGTTCGGGCGCGCGGCCGTAGTGATTGGTGGGTCGTTTGAACATGATCGATCAGTCCTTCTCGCTGATGTCGGGGGCCGAGCCGCCGCCGTGGCTGTCGCCACTCTTCAGGGTGTGGGCGCCGATGGTCGCGCCCTGGGTCACCATCTGGCGCCGGCGCATCGCGGTCGCCCAAGCGGGCGGGCCATCGGCCGCAGGGGCCGACGGTGAAGTTCCCCCGCCGCCTTGACGTCCAGCCTCGAAGTTCGCCCGGACCTTCTCCGCCATGCTGCGAAGCGGGGCGGAAGCGGAATGCGCCGCCGTGCGCGCGACATTGGCCAACCCTCCTCCCACCGCCTTCGCCCCGCTCTTTCCGGCCGCTCCGGAAGCATAGGCCGCCGAAGCGCTGCCAGCGCTCCGCGCGCCTGCCGCAGCCGCGCCGCGCGCGGCCGTGGCCGCCGCGCCGCCGGCCAGCGTCGCTCCGGCAGCACCGGCGGCGAGCGTGGCGCCCGCCGCAACCGTGGTTCCCGCTGCCGCGCCGGCTCCGAGCTGCGGGCCGCCCGCGACGATTCCGTTCGCAATGCCGGGGCCGAAGATGCCGAGGCCGAGGAGCGTGAGTGCACCGAGCGCGATTGCCATCGCCTGTTCGATGTCGGGCTCGGGTCCGATGCCCGCGTCGAGAAAGCGATCGAAGAGCGTCGTGCCGATGCCGGTGATGACCGCGAGAACGAGCACCTTGATACCCGACGACACGATGTGGCCGAGGACGCGCTCGGCCATGAAGGCGGTGCGTCCGAAGAAGGCGAAGGGAATGAGAACGAACCCCGCGAGGGTGACCAGCTTGAACTCGAGGATCGTCACGAAGACCTGCACGGCAAGGACGAAGAAGGCGAGCACGACGATCACCCAGGCGACGAGCAGGATCATGATCTGGACGAAGTTGGTGAATAGCCCGACCGGTCCGAGAAGATCGGCACTGGCGTCGAGCAGCGGCTCCGCCGCATCAAGGCCCGTCGCGGCGACGACGCCGGGACGCATGAAGTCGCCGATTGCCATGGCGCCGCCGCTTGCCTTGAGCCCGAGGCCAGCGAAGCTTTCGAGCATGATGGTCGCGAGGCTCTGGAAGTTGCCGATGATGAAGGCGAAGACGCCGATGTAGAGCGTCTTCTTGACGAGACGCTGGACGACATCCTCGTCAGCGCCCCACGCCCAGAAGAGCGCCGCGATCGTCACATCGATGACGATCAGGGTCGAGGACAGGAAACCGACCTCGCCGCCAAGCAGGCCGAAGCCGCTGTCGATATAGGTCGAGAAGACCGACAGAAACTGGTCGATTACGCCCGTATCGTTCATTTCGTATCTTCCTCTTGGCCGAAGAAATGGCGACGCTTCGCTTCCCACGCCGCCCCGCATTCGGGATCGGCAGTGGTGACCGTGCGGCAGCGCCGCAGGACGCTTGCCATGTCAGGTCGTGCGTCCGATCCGGAGATCTGAGGGGGAACAGACGCACGGGGCGCGGGCGGATCGACCGCGGCCAGAAGTGCGAGCGTCAGCGCCATGCCTCCAACGATCGCGCCAGCCACGAGCTTTCCCGCCCGGCCCATCTCAATTGCCCTTGCGGAAGCGGCGGAAGCGTTCGCGCCCTTCGGCCTCGGCCGCCGCGGCGCGCGCGGCGTCGAGCATTTCGGCGCGACCCTGCGCTGCAATCGCCGCGGCCAGATCGCCCAGCTGCTGCGACTGGAGCGCGAGCAGCTGGTTGCCCGCCTGCGCGGCCTGCAGCGCGCCGGTCGCCGACTGACTCGCGGTCACCAGCGTAGCGATCGTCTGGCGAGCGCCGCCCATGTTGGTGACGACGCCGGCCTGCACCTTCATCGCATCCTGGAAGGCGCCGACGCTGTCATTCCAACGCGCCTCGGCATTGGCGACCAGCGCCGCCTGCGGACCTGTCAGCGCCGAGCCGCGGTAGCGCGCGTCGAACGTCTTCTGGATATCGCCGACGTCGAAGGCGACGCGTTGCGCTTGCCCAAGCAGCTCGCGCGTGCGATCGACCTGGCCCTGCAGCTCCTGCAGCGTCGAGACCGGCAGGCTCTGCAGGTTGCGCGCCTCGTTGACGAGCGAGGTCGCCTGGTTCTGCAGCTGCTTGATCTGATTGTTGATCTGCTCGAGCGTGCGCGCTGCGGTCAGGATATTCTGGGCATAGTTGCGCGGATCGTGGACGATCCCGCCGACCTGCGCGCTCGCGGGGGCGATGACGGCGCCCGCGGGCAGCGTGGCAATGGTGACGAGGCCGGCCAGCGCGGCACGGCGGTACAAAGACATGTTCATCATATTCACTCCTTCAGGGGGCTGCGATTTCGAGATTTCCGAGCAGATCGGCGGCCCACTCGAGGCCGCGGTGGCGGAGCCAGGCCGCGGCGAACTGCTCCTGCCCGTGCGCCGCGATGAGCTCGCCGATGCGGATCTGGTCGGATTTCGAGGAGGCGGCGGCAAAGGCGAGCGCGATGTCACCGAGGCCGAGATCGAACAGCCGGTTGCCGCGGCGCGACTGGCAATAATAGTCGCGCTTCGGCGTCGCCCGGCTCAGTATCTCGACCTGCCGACCATTGAGGCCGAAGCGGTCATAGACCCGCGCGATCTGCGGCTCGGCCGCACGCTCGTTCGGCAGGAAGATGCGCGTCGGGCAGCTCTCGATGATCGCGGGCGCGATGCTCGATCCCTCGATATCGGCGAGGCTCTGGGTCGCGAAGATGACGCTCGCGTTTTTCTTGCGGAGCGTTTTCAGCCATTCGCGCAGCTGCGCTGCGAAGGCGGGGCTGTCGAGGACGAGCCAGCCCTCGTCGATGATGATCAGCGTCGGCGAACCGTCGAGGCGGCCCTCGATCCGGTGGAACAGATAGGACAGCACGGTCGCAGCCGACGAGGCACCGACCAGGCCCTCGGTTTCGAGCGCCTGCACGCGCGCGGAGCCGAGATGCTCGGCCTCGGCATCGAGCAGCCGGCCCCAGGGACCGCCGACAAGATAGGGCGAAAGCGCGAGCTTGAGCTCCTGCGACTGGAGCAGGACCGCGAGGCCGGTGAGCGTACGCTCGGAAACCGGTGCGGTCGCGAGCGAGGTCAGCGCGGACCAGATATGCTCCTTCGCCGCAGGATCGACCGCGACGCCTTCGCCAGCGAGCAGCGCCGCGAGCCATTCGGACGCCCACGCACGTTCGGCCGCCTCGTCGATCCGTGCGAGCGGCTGCAGCGCCACCGATCCGTCGCTGCTGGCATCGTACAGGGCGCCACCGAGATCCTGCCAATCGCCGCCCATCGCGAGCGCGGCGGCGCGGATCGAGCCGCCATAATCGAAGGCGAATATCTGGTTGCCCTCGTAGCGCCGGAACTGCAGCGCCATGAGCGCGAGAAGTACCGATTTGCCGGCACCCGTCGGGCCGACGACGAGGCAATGGCCGACGTCGCCGACATGAAGCGAAAGGCGGAACGGGGTCGAACCTTCGGTCTTGCCGTAAAGCAAGGGGGACTCACCGAAATGCTCGTCCCGTTCCGCCCCCGCCCACACCGCCGAGAGGGGGATCAGGTGGGCGAGATTGAGCGTGGAAACGGGGGGCTGGCGAACATTGGCATAGACATGGCCCGGCAGACTCCCGAACCACGCCTCGAGCGCATTCACGCCCTCGACGGTGCAGGTGAAGTCGCGGCTCTGGATGATCTTTTCGACCAGCCGGAGCTTCTCGGCGGCGATTGCCGGATCGCGGTCCCAGACCGTGATCGTCGCGGTGACATAGGCGATGCCCGCCTCGTCCGCGCCCAGTTCCTGCAACGCCATATCGGCGTCGGCCGCCTTGTTCGAGGCATCGCTGTCCATGAGCACCGACGCCTCGTTGGTCATCACCTCCTTGAGGATCGCCGCAACCGACTTGCGCTTTGCGAACCATTGCCGCCGGATTTTCGTCAGCAGCTTGGTCGCGTCACTCTTGTCGAGCATGATCGCGCGCGACGACCAACGGTAGCCGAAGGCCTGGCGGTTGAGCTCGTCGAGCAGCCCAGGAAAGGTGACGCTCGGAAAGCCAGTGATCGTGAGCGTGCGGAGGTGATGGTCGCCAAGCCGCGGCTCGAGGCCGCCGACGAGCGCCTCGTCCGCGAGCAGCGCATCGAGATAGGCCGGCGTCTCGGGGACGCGGACGCGCTGGATCTTGGTCGACACGCAGCTGTGGAGATAGGTCAGCGTCTCGCCATCACCCAGCCATTCGGCCTCGGGCATGAAGCCCTCGACGAGATGCAGGACGCGCCCCGTGCGATCGATGAAGCCCTTCAGCAGTTCCTGTGCGTCGACGCCTACATTCGAGCGACCTTCGTACAGCCATGCCTCGGCGCGCGCCGCCTCTTCGGCCGGCGGCATCCAGAGCAGGGTCAGATAATAGAAGCTCTCGAAATGCGCCCCCTCCTCGCGGAACTGCTCGCGGCGTTCGATATCGACGAGTTCCGATACCGGGTCGGGGAACTCGGACACGGGATAGGTCATGGCCGGGACCCGCTGCGCCTCGACGAACACGGCCCAGCCTGATCCCAGCCGGCGCAGCGTGTTGTTGAGCCGCGACGTGACCGCGACAAGTTCGGCGGGCGTGGCGCTGTCGAGGTCGGGCCCGCGGAAGCGCGCCGTGCGCTGGAAGGAGCCATCCTTGTTCAGCACCACGCCCTCCGCCACCAGGCAGACCCAAGGGAGAAAGTCAGCGAGGCGGGCGGATTTCGTGCGATATTCGGAGAGATTCATCATGGGCGCATCCAGACAGGATATTTGAGGTGACGCCGGGCGACGTCGACGAACTGGGGGTCGCGGCGGGCGGCCCAGACAGCGAGGGCATGACCGACCGCCCAGATGGCGAGACCGACGACCCAGAGCCGGAGCCCGAGTCCGACCGCGCCGGCAAGCGTGCCATTCACGATCGCGAGGCTGCGCGGCGCGCCGCCAAGCAGGATCGGCTCGGCCAGCGCCCGGTGGACCGAAGCGAAGAAGCCCGGCACTTCCCCTTGCCCATCCATCAAACCAGCGCTCCGCCGCCGAAGGAGAAGAAGGAGAGGAAGAAGCTCGAGGCGGCGAAGGCGATCGACAGACCGAAGACGATCTGGACCAGCCGGCGGAACCCGCCCGAGGTGTCGCCGAAGGCGAGGCTGAGGCCGGTCACGATGATGATGATCACCGCGACGATCTTCGCGACCGGACCCTCGATGCTTTCGAGGATCGACTGAAGCGGCGCTTCCCACGGCATCGACGAGCCGCCGGCTTGAGCGGGTGCCGAGACCGCGAGCGCGACAAAAAGTGCGGTCGAACAGAGCATGGCGCGGCGGGCGCCATGCCGGAGGGCATGGATCATCGATTGTCTCCTTCGGGGGTGATGAGGGGCGTGAGGCGATATTCGAGGTTCAGCCGGTCGAAGCCGTCGACGCGTGCGAGTTCGGCAAGGCGCCGGCCACTACCGTCGCGGACGAGCACGGCGACGAGATCGATCGTCTCGGCGAGCAACGCGCGCGGGACGGTGATCACCGCTTCCTGGATGAGCTGCTCCATCCGGCGGAGCGCGCCGAGCGCACTACCCGCGTGGATCGTGCCCACACCGCCCGGATGACCGGTGCCCCATGCCTTCAGAAGATCGAGCGCCTCGGCGCCGCGAACCTCGCCGATCGGAATGCGATCGGGCCGGAGGCGGAGCGAGGAGCGCACGAGGTCGGAGAGCGAGGCGACACCATCCTTAGTGCGCATCGCGACGAGGTTCGGCGCCGCGCACTGAAGTTCGCGCGTATCCTCGATCAGGACGATCCGGTCGGTGCTGCCCGCTATCTCCGCGAGGAGCGCGTTGGTCAGCGTGGTCTTGCCGGTGCCCGTGCCGCCGGCGACGAGGATGTTCAGACGCTCGCGCACGCCGACGCGAAGGATGTCCGCGGCCTCGGACGACATGATGCCCGCGGCGACATAGTCGGCGAGCGTGAAGACCGCGATAGCCGGTTTTCTGATGGCGAATGTCGGCGCGGCGACGACGGGCGGCAGCAATCCCTCGAAGCGCTCGCCGCCATCGGGAAGCTCGGCGGACACGCGCGGTGCAGCCCCGTGGACCTCGGCGCCGACGTGATGCGCGACAAGGCGGATAATGCGTTCGCCATCGGCCGCGCTCAGCGTCTCGCCGCTGTCCTCGATCCCGAGGCCAAGCCTATCGACCCAGAGCCGCCCGTCGGGGTTGAGCATGATCTCGATGATTTCGCGGTCGGAGAGCCACTCGGCGATCGCGCCGCCCATCGCCGTGCGCAGCATGCGTGCGCTGCGATGACGTGCCTCCAGCCGGATCGGTTCTGCGCCCATCGGGTCCCCGGTTCTTGACGCGGGGCAAGGGCGCCCCGCTCGACAGGGATGAGTAAGAGACGCAGCAAAGCGCCGGATTCAACAAGCTTTTCGCCGCGTCGCAGCGTGGCGATGAAAGACAGGCGATGGCGTAAGTGCCGGCGATCTCGAGAACCGGTCCAGCCCGAAACGCGGGCGCGACAACTTGCGTCGCGCGCGATTATGACAAGAGTGTAACAATGACTGATTCGGGGTCGCAGCCGTCGGACGAGCCTTTGCGCTGGGCGCGTCTCACCGGGAAACAGCGCGCATGTCTCGATTTGCTGCTCGAGCGCCAGACCTCGAAACAGATCGCGCGCCGCCTCCAAATATCGAAGCAGGCAGTCGATCTGAGGATCACCACTGCCCGGCATATCCTCGGCGCCGCCAATCGCGACGAGGCCGCACTCATCTACGCCCGGCTGCGCCAGACCTACGACCGGATACCATGTGATCCGGTCGTACTACCGCCGGGCACTGACCTCGTGCCATCCGATTTCCCGGACGGCGAGCCGGCCCCGCTGGCGCTGAACGACATCGTGGCCGACCCGCCGTCCAAGGGTCTCTGGAGGCACGATCATCGTCGCTTGAACCGGGGCGGGATCATGGCGGCGATGCTGGCCGTCCTCGTCATTCTCGTTCTTGCGGCGGTGACGATCGGTGAAACACTGACGCGCCTCCTTTCCGGGTGACCCTTTCGCACAGTCGATCAGCAATGGCCGGAGCACTGGCTTCCGGCAGAGGAGAAGTCATGTCCAACGAAATCACCATCACGGCCGCACGTCTCATCCGCGATGTCCCTGCGGCCGAAGTGCGCATCGACGATGCGCTCATCGCCTTATCCTCGTTGATGACAAGTGTCGTCACCGCCCGGCGCGATACGGTCGGAGTGCCCGCGGTCAAAGGACAGGCCGCGATCCGGAGATTGATGAAGGCGCAGGTCGCGCTGGTCGGCGTCAGCGGAGAAATCTTGCGTGTCCATGGTGAACTCGCCGACATCGGCCGGGAGACCGCGGGCTATGACCTTCACGAATGTCCGTCGATCGCCGGGACGGTAACCGGCGTCCAAGCCGGTTCGGCCTGACGCCGATTGACGGGCAGGCACCGCCATGAAAGTCTTGGTTCATGCGCATCGCATTGTTCCTTGGATTTCTGGCGGTTGCCATTTGCTATGCCGCCTGGCGGGGTGGCGGCCCGGAACGCGTGATGGCGGCGATCGCGGCGGCGATGGTAGGATCGGACCAGATGCTCCACGCCTTCGTCCCACCGAATTTCCTGTCGCTGGACAGCGGCCATCTTGCGATCGACCTGTTCGGTGCGGCGGCGACCACCATCCTCGCGCTCTTTGCGCATCGCTTCTGGCCCATGTGCGTCGCCGTCTTGCACATCGCCCCGTTGCTGGCGCACACCAGCCGCATGATCGACGTGGGCCTTCATCCCGCGGCCTATCTCACCATGCAGGTGGCGACGTCGTGGCCGGTCCCGGCGATTCTCATCCTCGCAACCTGGCGTCACCAGCGTCGGCTGGCGCGCGGCGACAGCGAGCCGTCCTGGCAAATCTCGTCGCCGCCATCGAACCCGACAATAGCGCGGCGATAGCTGAGGCTCTGCTGGCGGAACATCGCACGCTCGCGCGCATCCTCGTGCAGTCCCCGGAGACGCTGGCGAGAACGCTTGGCAAAGACAGCGCGGTCAGCGCATTGCTTTGCGCAACGCAGGCGGCCGCGATCCAATCGTTGCGGGCCGACCTCGACGACCGCGGCATCGATCCCGCCAATCCGAAACTGCTTCGCTATCTCAAATTGTCGATGGGCGCTTTGCCGCATGAAACGCTCAGGGTGCTGTTTCTCGACCCGGCGCGCCGCCTGATCGCCGACGAACAATTGCAGCAGGGCACCATCGGCCATGTCGCAATCTATCCCCGCACGATATTCCGGCGCGCAGTTGAACTCGATGCCGCCGCGATTATTCTTGTCCACAATCATCCGAGCGGCGATCCGACACCGAGCGAGGCCGACGTGGCGACAACAGCGCGGCTGGCGGCCATAGGCCGGGCGCTCGAAATCGAGTTGCTCGAACATATCGTCGTCGCGCTGCGCGGCCACCGGGCCATCCTCAAACAAGGGACCGCGCTTCTCTACTCCCCTGCGCCCGACCATTTTCTATGCGACAGATCCGGCAACTGGCACAGCGCGCCCGATGCCCCGCGCGCGCTGGCGAACGCACAGCGCGCCGCCCGACGGCGGCTGCTCCGTCGGCAGCTCGTCGGCACGCCCAGCCTCTTCGGCGAACCGGCCTGGGACATGCTCGTCGAGCTGTTCATCCATGAGGCCGAGGCCAAACCCGTTTCCACCAGTTCACTCTGCATTTCGTCGGGCCTTCCGATGAGCAGCGCGCTCCGGCTCCTGCAGCGCCTGACCGACGCCGGCCTTGTCACGCGCGAGGCCGACCGGACCGATGGGCGGCGCAATTTCATTCTGCTCGACCCCGATCTCGGGCACCGCCTCATGGCATATTTTGCGGAAGGCGATGAATGACCACCACCGAACGCAAAGAATGGTTGATTTCGGCGGCTCCCGTTCGGCAACTCTTCGTCAAAGAACCGCGAGCTTTGGCAAGAGCTAAAGCCCCATGCCGGGCAGCGACGTCGCCGCTTGCGAGACCGCGGCGCTGATCGCCTTGTCAGCAGCGGGCGCGGCGATGGCTGATTGCACCATGCCGGCCCCGGCGGCAGGTGCCTGTGAGAGCGCGGTCTGGACGGCCCCGGCGCGCTCATTGATCGCCGACGTCAGTTTTGCGCGATCGTCGGTGACGATCGTCGCCGACTCCTTTGCGCGCGAGATGCCGACATAGAAGCTTTTCTGGTCGACCAGATTGGTCGCCTTGCTGTCCGCGTGGATTATGACATGATCGGCGGTGCGTCCCTGCGCGGCAAAAGCGGTATCGACATAAGCGTGGGCGATATGCCGGTCGCGCACGGCATCGAGGTCGAGAGTCTGTACCTGACCGCGCGCGCCAAGCACCGTCGCCGTCCGCGCCTGCTCGTCCACCGCGATCACCTCGCCCCGCGCGCCATTGATCCGCCCGGCGTCGCGATCGTTGCGGGTGAAGCGGATGCTGTCGCCGGTCCTGAGGTCAATATTCTGCGGCGCGAACACCTGCACCTTGCCGGCGCCCCATTGCCGAAGCCGCCAATCGACCTCGCGCCCATCCTCGGACCTCAGTGCAATGGCAGCCTTGGCCGGATCGACCGCCTCGACACGATAGGCGTCGCCGCGCGCTACGCCCTTGTCGGCATAATCGCGGGTGAAGCGCACAACATCGCCCCTGTCATAGCTCAACGGATCGCGGGCCTCGGCACGGGTGAGCCCCTTGTTGACGAGGCTCTCCATCGTGACAGCGGGACCGGAAAGCGCGCCCGAATTGACGAGCGCCGTGCGGATGCCTGCTGTCAGCGCGTCGCGCCCTTCGCGCGAGGGCTCAATGACCAGCGTTCGCGTCCGCGCCGCCTTGTCGAGCCCGGCATAGCGATCGGCGATGGCGGCGAAGCGGCCGGAGCGATCGGCATGTTCGACGATCTGGCCGCCCCCGCGATCGAGCGCCGCGAGCGCCTTCTTCGCATCGCCCTCGATCGAGGCGAGCACCGCCTCCTTGGTAGCCGCGTTGCTCTGCCGAACGATCTCGCCGAGCTTTGCGGTTTCCATGCCGACGCCCTGAAGCTGCGCGAACGCCGCGCCAGCCTCGACCGATCCAAGCTGCTTCACGTCGCCGACGAGAATGATTCGGGCATCATGCTGCTCGGCCAACTCGAACAGCCGCGCGGTATCCCGCGCCGACAGCAGCGACGCTTCATCGACGATCCATGCGACCGGCTGACCGGAGCCCGAACCTTCCGGCACGAGCAAATGGCGCGCGACAGTATCGCCGCGCGTGCCGAGCGCCTCGCCGAGTGTCATCGCCGCCGATGCAGTCGGCGCCAGCGCGACGACCGACACGCCGCGCGCTTCGGCCTCGCGCGCGAAGGTGGCGAGCACCGTCGTCGTCTTGGCGGTGCCAGCATAGCCTTGGACCGCGGTGACCCGATTGCGGCTGGTAAGGAGCTGTTCGGTCGCGGCCTTCTGGTCGGCATTCCAGCCGAAGCCGGACCGCTCCGCCTGCGCGGCCGCGCCAGCGACAGCCTTGGCGGCGGCAAGCGGGGAGGCTATCGGCGCGAGCGCACCGCGCCCGCGGGCTTCGATCCGAAGCAGCGTCTTCTCGGCGGCGATATTCTGGCTGGTCGTGAACCCCGCGAACGCGGCGCCGCGCCGATCGAGGAAGGTGCGGTCGACCAGCTCGCCTTCCTTTGTCGCCCGCCCGATCGCTTCGCCGATCTCGGCATAGCCGACCTTCCCAAGCCCAACCCGCCCCGCTTCCTCATGAAGCGCCGCGACCGGGAACACCGACTGCCGTTCGCCCAGCTTGTCGGCGGCATGGGCGACGGCGCGATCGGCGACCGATGGATCGGGAAGCTGAACACCGTTCGCTGCCCGAGCTTCTGCCTCACGCACCAACGCCAGCCGGGCCTCGGCGTCGAACCCTGCCCGGTCGGCGGTCTCGCGCCAATCGGCAACAAGCGCGCCATGGTCGGCCACCACCTTCGCTTGCCGCGTATCGAGCGCGGCCACCTGCTTTTCGGCAGCGCTGGCCTCTTCGCGCGATGTTCCGCGTTCGCCTAGCGCCGCTTCAATCTCGGCGCTGCGCGTGCTGAACGCCGCCATCGCGGCCTCCGAGACGCCTTTGATTTCGAACATCGACTCCTTGCCCGGCGCAATCTCATAGCCGAGCTCGCCGACCTTCAAGGCCAGCTCCTGCCGGTAGATCGCGCCGATCTGCTTCTGGAGCTGATAGATGGCGCGCGGTTCGAGGCTGCGCCATGAACCATCTTCGCCCTGCGTCGCGTTCATGATGACATTATGGGTATGAAGCTGCGGGTCCTGCGCTCGGCTCGTCCCATGCTGAAAGCTGGCCACGACGAGATTGCCGGTTGCCTCGCGCGTCACGCTGCCGCCATGCCGAACACGGGTCGCGGCCATGTGCGCCTCGACATGCGCGAGCGCGGTCTTCACCGCCTGTCCATGTGCTTCGATCAACCGCCGGTCGCCCGCAACCTCGGCCATGATTGACACCGACTTGGGCGCACTCAGCGTCACATCCCAACCGGGCCGATGCTCAAGCTGGCCGTCGCGCACCGTCCCGAGCTGCCCACCCGCGATTTTACCATCGAGCAGTTCGCGAAAGGCGTCGCGATCGACGTCACCCGACAGCCCAAGTTCCTTAGCGCCCTTGCCGTGCCATTCGGACGGCGACAGCCCGCCGTCGGCGTAATAATCGTCAGCCTCATAATAGCTGCTCGCCTGCGCCGAGCTTGTCAGCGCCGATACCGATGCGACCATCAGATCGGCCCGCCATCGTCAGCGGGCGGAGGCGCTGATGGCTTCTTCTTTGGTTTCGGCTTCTCGGCCGTTGGATGGGCAGCGGGCGCAGCGTCCTCGGGCGTCTCCGCCGGAGGCGCTTCAATGGATCGGTGCCAGAGGGTCGTATCCGGGTTCGCGGCGACAAAAGCGGGCTGCCGCGGCTTGCCGCGCTTCTCGATATGATCGGCGGTGAGCGCGATGCGCGCAACCGGGAGCCCGTCGGGGAACAGCAAATAGCCCTCATGGCGTGCGAGGCGGAGTTCGCTTTCGAACACGGCGGGCCGGGTCTTGCGCTGGCGGCCGAGCGTCATCCGTGGCTTGTCGTCGCCGTCGCCAAGCGCGCCGGTCATGGTCTGGACCTCGACCTCGCAGGTGCCGATCGTGTCGCTCGCCCAGCGTCGGGACTCGCCGTCACCCATCTGCAAGAACAGCTTGGTGTTGCAGCAACCGAGCATGGATTCGGCAAGGTCGTCGCCATAGCGGTGCCGCATCTGCCCGACGCCCTGGAAAGTCAGCACGACCGCCGCCCCGAACTTGCGGCCCTCGGGCAGAAGGCGGGTCAGATTGTCGACGCGCGGCAGGTCGGCAAGCTCGTCGAGCAGGAACCAGACGCGGCGGTCCGGCGATGGAGCCAAGGCCAGCATGGCGCTCGCCGCGCATTCGAGCCAACAGGCGAGCAGCGGCTTCAATGCCGCAAATTGCTCTTCCTTCCGCGGCACGAATATCCACGGCTTGGCGCCCTTCGTCCCGTCAAGCCCGGCGATGAAGTCGCGGAACGAAAAGACCTTCTCGCCCTCTTCGGGCATCCGAAGGAACTGGATCAGGTTCGCGGCTTTCGCGAGCATGAAGAGCACGCTGCCGGTGGCGCGGTCGGCGTCGTCGGAGAAGGTGCGCGCCGACGACGTGTCCTTGAGCCAGGCCTTGAGCTTATCCTTGTCCATCTTCTGCAGCGCTTCGAGCAGGTCGGGCAGCGTGCATTTCTTCTCCTTCCAGAGTTCCCGGATCATGTTCGCGACGAGGATGCGGCTGGTTTCCAGCCAGACGTCATCGTCCTGCTTCCCGGTCTCGGTAACGAGCTGCTGTGCGATGCGATCGGCGTCGGCGGGGTGGGCGATCTCGGCGAAGGGCGACCAATAAACGCAGCGGGCGTCGAACGGATTGAGGATGACGTCGCCGCACTCGGGCCGGTAATAATGGGCGATGAACTCGCCGCTGGTGTCATAGACCAGCGCCGCCTCGCCGCGCGCCGCGATCCCGTCGAGCAGCTGGCGCAGCACCGTCGTCTTGCCGCTGCCCGTCGTGCCGACCATCGCCATGTGCCGGGTTTCAAGGCGGCGGGGAAAGGGGACGGGACCGATCGCGAGTGGATGCGAACCGGCTTCGGCTCGCGCCAGCTTCACAAGCTCTTTCTCGCTCGTCACCTTCGTGCCGTCGATCACGCGATCGCGGAGAGCGCGTTCGCGCCTGCGCACGGCGACATCGCGGAGCAGGAACAGCCCCGACAGCCACGCGGCAAACCCCAGCATGGCGCCGCGCATGACAAACGACTTGGCGATGCTCGCCCGGCGGACAAAATAGGGATCGGTCGCGACCGTGCGAGCGGGGTTCAGATAGTCTCTCCCCTCGTAACGGATGACTATCCCGGGATCGCCGCCGTCGCCTGCAAACCATGACAGCATCTTCGCGTGATAATGGGTGCCGGTGTCCCGAAGGATGCTCGGGTCTAGCATCAGATAGGGAGCGGCCAAACCGCCGAGCGCGATCGACGAGACCATGATCGCGACCTGTCGTTTGAACCGCCGTGTCTGGCTGTAGCGAAGATGACGCCGCAGCGTCTCGGCGTGCAACCGGAGATCGTGAGGCTCGCTCATGACCGTTCCCCCGCTGCCGCGCGTTGCCGGTCATAGGCTCGATTCGTCTCGACGGTGATGACCTCGTCGCTCCTGCCGCCGCCCATCGCTGCGCTGCGCGCATAGCAATAAGCGGCACAGGCCGTGTGCAAGGTGCGGTCGAGCAGGCGTTCGACATCGGCGAGGCGCGTGCCGATCGACGCCACCTCAGCGACCAGTTCGCGATCGTCGGCATGGCTGGCGATGGGATTTGTCTGCCCGTCGATCCCCGTCTTCACGCAGCGGCGAAGCATCGCGTAAACCGTCTTGCCCTGCCGGTCGGCCAACGCGCGAAGCGCCGTGTCGAGCGCCGCGGGCAAGCGGACAGAGTGCTGGACGGTCTTCATCGCGCCGCCTCCCTGAGGGTGCGGATCGCACCCTCGAATTTTGGCGGAATAGCGTCACTTCGGCGAAGCAACGGCGGAGCGCACCCTGATCGCACCCTCGAAAAATGGCGGAAAAGCTGGATGCACCCGTGCGTGAGGTGTGTATCCAAATTACGGGTCCGATGCGTAGCATCGTGGCCCTGCAACTTTACTCCAAAGCCAACCGGCTCAGACTTGAACCAAGGCCTCGGAAGCGAGAAACCAAGGCTGTTAGATTCGGAAACCGCTACGAGCGAGTTTGCCGCTGAGCCTGAATCCTTTCCGCGCGGTTGACGGACCACTCGACTGATTATGGGGCAGTGCCGCATCATGGTTGGTGTATCCCGGACAGGGGAATGAATAACGGCGAGCCTGCACCAGAAGTCGTGGCAGTCTTGCCCGCAGATTCGAACGAGCGCGGGGTGTCGACAGCACCGAGGGGTGCGATGAAGAGCCCCGCCCCGCGCCATCCGGTCGACGGCAAGGTCGGCGCAGCGATCGCGGCAATTTCACCGGCGGCGTGCAGTTCGGGTGCAATTTTGGCGACATAGGCGCGTGTCTCGGCGGGCAGTCCGCGGCGTCCCGCGACATAGGCATCGGCGCGGCCCGGGCCCGCATTGTAAGCCGCGAGCATCAGCCCGACATCGCCATAGCGGTCCCACATCGCGCGCAGATAGGCGGCGCCCGCGAGGATGTTCGCGCGGGGGTCGAACGGGTCCGAACCGAGCCGGTGGCGCGCCGTCAGCGGCGCCCATGTTGCGGGCATGATCTGCATGAGCCCCATGGCGCCGGCGTGCGACACGGCGCCGATACGGCCGCGGCTTTCGGCATGCATCACGCGCCAGATCCAGAGCTCCGGGATACCGAAGCGCTGCGCCGCTTCGGCGACCGGAGCGGCATAGGGATGGCGCTCCGACTGCGCTGCGGCGGCAGCCGGAGTGCAGATCGGCGGCAAAAGCAGCGCAGCCGAAATGGCCGCGCGCCGTGCGCCGACGCGCATCGGCGAGCACAGGACAGACAGTATGGTGAGACTTCGCCGCAGCCGCACAACTGTCATCGTCCTTGCTCCATCTCGTCGGCAATTGGTTCGAAGGAAGGGCTCGCGCGGTGCCAGCGAAGCGATGCTTCGGCGTCGGTGCGCGTCAGAACAGGGTGCGCCGTGCCGATGAGTCCGGACGCCGAAATCGGCCCGAAATATCGCCCGTCGAGGCTGCCCCGCGCGGCATTGATCAGGAATAATTCCTGCGCCCCGACGATCCGGCAACCGCGCCAGACCGGGAGCGGACGATCCGCCCCGTCGCGCGCCAGCGCACGGGCGACGCCCGCGCCGTCGATCGTGACGGATGCACCCGAACGGCAGACCAGAGAGCCCGGAAGCGCGGCGACGCGCTTCAGCAGCGGAACGCCGCGCGGCAGATAGCCGCGACGGGAAAGATAGATCGCAAGCGCCGGCGGCGGGTCGATGGCGACAAGCTCGCCGAGCCGAGGCCGCGCACCGACATCGATCCGGTACACGCCGATGGGGGCGCTGGCGCTCGCATTCCAGAGCAGTCGCGGCGCCGGCTTCAGCCAGGCGACTGCGACGAAAGAAGCGGTAAACAGCGCCGCTGCGCCGACCGTCGCGCACAAGAACCGGCGGTTCATGCCTCGATCGCCCGGCGGCGGAGCCATGCCGTATGGCGATCGAGACTATAGGGCCGGAAAGGCAGGCCGGCGGCGAGCCGGTTGCCGACATGGCGCCAATGGTCGGGCGATGCATCGCACGCCTCGATGCCAGCCGCCTCCACCGCGTTGATCGCTGCGAGCGCCTGCTGGACCTTCGGCCAGCCGTCGATCCGCGCAAGGATTTCGGCGCCGGGGCGGACGAAAGGCAGCGTCGAAAATGGTTCGCCGGGCGTCATCGCAATTGCGATCGCGATGGTCGAATGGATGGTACCGAAGTCGTTCGACGTCCACCGCACGAAGCCAAAGACCGCGCCGGGACGAAAGGCCATGACGCGGGTGCTGCGGCTCAATATCCGCTCGGCGGCGACGCGGCCGAAGCGGATCCATTGTTCGTGGCGGCCCTCGATCCAGGTCAGTTCGACCTCAGTCAAGCCGCAGCCGTGGGGCGACGCGGAAACACATCCGCTACCGTGGCCGGGGCGGGAGAGCGAAACGCCGGGCGCTGCGACAGCGCGCGGCATCAGGCGAGCCCCCGGCGCGCCGGGTGCACGGTGCCGACGCCCGGATCGGAGGTCGACGAGCGCCGCCCGAGTTCGACCCATGCATCGAGTTCGTCGATCGCATAGACCACGCGCCCACCGAGTTTGCGATAGGCCGGGCCGGTGCCATAGCAGCGATGCTTTTCGAGCGTTCGCGGCGAGAGGCCGACGCGGCGCGCCGCGTCAGGGGTCCTCAGATAACGGGGAGGGTGCGCGGGGGTCATGGGATGCTCCTTCCAGCGGCGGCTCCCGAAAAGGCGGGGCAGCGCGCGATGGGGCGTCGTGGCGCGAAAGCGGGAGCGCGGGGGAGCGGCTGAATCGCCGAGCTATTTTTGTCGCCCCGCGCGGCCGGCGAGCAGCGTGCGATAGCCGCCCGCGGCAAGCGCGTCGGCCTCGTGGATAAGGCGCTGGGTCCGGCGCCGCTCGGGGGAAGACTTCCACGAAGCGCCCTGTCCGATCGAATGGCGCGGATAGACGAGATGCTTCGCGACCATATGGCTCGTGACCCCGCCGCCGCGGCGAAGGTCGAGGATGGCCAGCAAAAGGTCGAGGCGCCGCGCCTGATAGGCGGTTGGCCCGAACATTTGCGCGCCGCGCCGCGCGCCGCGCAGCCAGCGGTCGAGGGCCGCAAGCGCCTGCAAGCGGGCATCGAGCAGCGCGTCGCAGGGGATCAGCCAAGCAATGGGGTGGCCAGCGGGCAGGCCACGCAGACAGACGCGATGTCGCGACACATTATCGCCCATCACCAGGTGTGTTTCGTCGCCCGCCGACCGCGACGCGATGGCCAGAGGCCAATGGGCGGGGTCGAAATGCGGCCTATTCTTCATACCGGCGATTGCGGGGCCGAGGATTATGACCTGGGGGCAGACGGCCGGGTCCCAGAAGGCAGGCGCGTCACGCGCCGACAGATGGGGATCGGCCGGGAAAGCAAAGGCCCCATCGCCGGGCCATCACCTCCTGCGCCGTCGGATCGCCCTCTGGATCCGACATGACGCTCTCATAGTCGCGGCGATATTCGGGACCGCGGCGAAGAAATTCCTGCGCGAAGCCGGGGAAATCGAGCCAGGCCTTGCCGCCCCCTTCGTCCCTCGCTTCCTCCGCCATGCGCGCCTCCGTGCAGGGCACGAGATTTGGCGACGGCAGCCAGGCCGCCAATTCCATGAGGCGGGGAGTCACATCCCCAGAAATGGGTATCCCGCCCGGCAGCGCCGGGCGGGATCGGAGCGTTAGTCGCCGCGGCGCGCCTGACGATTCCAGACGAGGTCATGCTCATCGCCTTCGCCCGCGAAGAGCTGCGCGAAGATCGGCGCCGTGAAGCTGGGGTCGTCGAGCTTGACCGACAGATAGGGGCGTTTGTCCTGCGTCTGCTTTTCCCAGGCCGCACCGACTTCGACGTCGCCGATGAAGACGCGGTGGCTGGGGGCGTTGCCGCTCCGATTTTCCTCGGGTGCGATGCGAACCGACTTCGCCTGCACCGAGAGGGTGACGATGCTGCCCCGAAATTCTCCGGAGACTTTCTTGAATGTGCCGATCTTGGCCATGATGCATTCCTTCCTTGGCTCGGACCGCACCATCGCGGTCTCGATGCGCATCGAAGGTCAGCGGGGACCGGCGGTGCAGCCAGGGGCCCGAAGCAAAGCGGAGGACGGCGCGCACCCGTCTTTCTTGCTTCGCGAGGAACGGCGGCACGCCGGGGGAAGAAAGACGGGCGCGCGCCGTTGCACCGAGCCGGTCAGCAAAGCGTTCCGCTGACAGATGGCGCATGTCGAGAGATCGCGACGGGAGGTCCGCCGGACGGACCATCGGCAATCGGCCGGGAAGGAGAGCGAAGATGGAGGGGGGAAGTCGGCCTAGACGGACATGGCCGGTCGCTCGGCTGAAACCGCAGGCGACACAAGGTCGCGCCAGCTCGCATAGCCGGTCAAAAGGCCCGACAGGAATGCGAGGCCATGCTCCGCTCCCTCTTCAAGCCCGCCCAAAATGCCTAGTGCGGTCCCCGCTTGATAGCCGGCAAAGGCCGCAGCGCCGACAAACATCAGGATGACGCAGAGCTTCACGGGGAGCGGGGCCGTGCCGCCGACCAACCGCCGGCCAAGAGGCAGAACGGCAAATCCCGCGATCAGCGCCGAACCCAGGATCGTCAACCAGCCAAAGCCGAGATCGCGCAATGCGAAGCCGAGGGCGATCGCGGCGCAGACGGGCAGCGCGAACTTGGCGCTGCGAAAGAGAAGCCGGAGACAGTAGAGCGCCGCGATGGCGCCGAGTATGAGCATCAGGGTCATGAACGTCCTCCTGTCGGACGCGCCCGCCACCACCTCCACAGCGCAACCTGCACGCGAAGCATAGCAGAAGCCGGTCCGGGGATGAACCCGAACCGGCCCCAATCTGGACCTGTTTTCAAAGGGTCAGCGATTGAAGGGGTCATATTCGCAGAGGATCGTTTCGGGGTCGCCATCGAATTCGTCGAGCGGCATCACAGAATAACCGGCGCTGGTTTCGATAAGGATGATCACGGTCATCATGGTCCGGGCGAGGTTCCAGCCGAGCGATTGGGCGGTGGTAAGCGGCATGGGATGAACTCCTGTCCTTGGGAGCGGGCCATTCCCGCTCGACAGGCGCCCCGCCGGAAGGGGACTGGCCGCAATCATCGCGGCAAAGCCGCGGCCCGAGCGCAGCGTGGGGACCCTTTACGGGTTGATTGAAGGAGGCCAGTCCTCGGCCAAGGGATCAGCGGCAATCGAGAGCGGGGATGGCCCGCGCCCATGCGGCAGCCCCCATGCCGCCCCATCGCCCCCTTGCTTCCGCTTCCCGGCGCCTGACCGAATACTCCCCGACACGCCAAACCAGCGATCCACCACGCCGATCAGATCATGATTTTCGAAGCCCCGCGACATGCGGCCCGTCAGGCAGAACCCCTGCGCAGTTCCCCAGTTGGCCAAGGGCCTGCCGGGCCAAACATGCCGAACGGCGGCCCGAAAACGGCCGTCCATCGACAGAAAGAGAAACCGGCTCCGCCCGAAGGCGGAGCCGGATGGCCGTCAGGCCGGCGGGTTCCAGATGATGACCTTCTTCATCGGATCATCGCCCGGCGCATTGGCGACATTGCCGTAGATGGTACCGAATTCGGGGGCCGACATGGTGACCGACACATATTCGGCGCCGTTGCTCTGCGAGAAACGCTTCCAGCCGGCGCCGAGCTCGAAGCCGTTCTTGCGGCTGAGGATGCGGTAATCGGGCTCGTTTTCCTTGGTCTTGCGGCCATTCGGCACGATCGCGATCGGCGCGGTGACATTGAGGGTGGCCAGCGTGCCTTCGAAGCTGCCGTCGGCCTTGACGTTGAGGTTGGCAATGGTGGGCATATCAAATCTCCTTCGCTTGCTCGGGGGACATCCCCGATGGCGCCGGAAGAAGGGGCCGCGAGCTGCCGTCACCGAGCGGCACGCGAGGGCGAACCCCGCATGGGGTTGACGGCCAGAAGCGAGCCGGACCCGCAAACAGGCGAAAGGAGGGGGTGACCTCGGGCAGGCCAGGGAGCGTTGCCCACCGCTGCCCAAAACCAGCCGACGCGCGAAGCTCCGTCTGGTCCCGGCGAGCTCGGTCGCCGAGATCCCGCAAGGGCCTTTCCCCGCGACCCACAAGAGAAAGTGGTGCGACTCACAGTGCGACCGCGGACGGCGGAGAGGGCCGGATGTCTTGGAGCAAAGCAGGGCGACAATTGCCGCCCAGGCCCTGCAATCATTCCACAGGGCCTCGACGCCGGCGCGAAGCGCCCGAGAAGAAGGCGCTCTTGGCGAGCCCGCGGCCGGGCGGCGTGCGCGCGGGCCTGGGGGCCAGCCGCCGCCCGGCAAGGATAGCGAGCCAAGTGCGCCGCGCGGCCCAAAACAACGCGCGGCCCCTGGCGCCGCCCGGCGGCGCCAGAGCACGCCCAATTCAGCCGCGCTCGATTTGGCCGGCCGGATTCCGGACGTTCAACCGTTGTAGCGGATGACCGGCCCTGGCTCTCCGCAGAGGCCGCAGGGGCCTCTCAACCGCTCGAAGCCTCCGGTCCCGCTCGCCGAACTGGTAGCGACACTCGCCTGTGCGATCGACGAAAGGTCGAGCCGGTCGGCGATACATTCGTCGCAAAGCGGCGTCCCGTCCATCCTGCGGACCAGTCCTGCCACTCGCTCCGCTATGGTGGGCCGCTTTGTCATGAATGCTGCGATAGTCAGGCAAATCGACAAACGGAAGCCCCTGCGAAATTGGCCGATTGCGGTCAGTCCGCTTCTACACTTGGAACGCACGAAGCAGACGCTCCTATTGAGATCCACGAGCGGCAATTCGATTGGCGATTGAAAATGTGTCTGGCTGCGGCCGCATGAAACTCAGGCAGCCGCCCGCTCCAGCGCTCACATGTCGCTTACAGCAATCGTTGCCACCAACCGACGTCATGCCAAGCATCGAACTTTCGTCCGACCTCGTGGTAGATGCCGACCAACTCGAAGCCCATAGCTTCGTGCAGCCCGACGCTTGCTTCGTTTGGTAGCGCGATGCCGGCAAAAGCAGCGTGATATCCCATGCTTGCTGCGGCGGGCAGCAGCCGGGAGTATAAGGCGCGCGCCACGCCCCTCCGTTGCGTTCCAGGTGCCACATAAACTGCTACATCGATCGATGTCCTGTATGCCGCGCGAGTGCGATGCTCGGAGGCGTATGCGTAGCCGACAACCCGCCCCTCCACTTCGGCAACGAAATAGGGATGGTACGGCAGAATTGTGGCGATACGCCTTTCGATTTCGGTAACGTCAGGCGGCACTTCCTCGAAGGAGATGGTGGTGTCACTGACATATGGCGCGTAAATGGCCTGAACGGCTGGCGCATCACCCATGACTATTTGACGCACATGCATGGCTGTACCGCTCCGGAATCAGATTTAGTCCAGACTGGCGTGTCGCATCCGGGCAATCAAGGCATTGCACCCTCTGTTGCGTCTGGGACCGGTAGAGGCTGCCCGGCCGCCGGCCACTCCTTCGCACGCCAACGTCCGCACACATCGAGTATTTCCGATGTGTATTGACGCGAGACAACCTATCGGATAATTCCGATGCATGAACACGGACACCGCCCTTGCCGCGCTCGCCGCGCTGTCTCATCCTACCCGTCTCGAAGCTTTCCGTTTGCTGGTTCAGCATGAGCCTGAAGGACTGTCGACCGGCCAGCTCGTGGATGCCTCGGGGCTAACCCAAAGCACGTTTTCCACACATCTTGCGGTCTTGGCAAAAGCCGGTTTGGTCAAATCGGATAAGCGCGGGCGTCAGTTCATCCAACGCGCGGAGATCGATGCGCTGAAGGGTCTGATGCTCTTCCTCGCGAAAGACTGCTGCCAAGGCCGCGCCGAACTGTGCGAACCCCTCCTCGCCGAACTTGCCTGCTGCTGAGCGGCGCGACCGCGCCGAAGGAGATTTTCGATGACCGACAAGATTTACAATGTGCTGTTCCTGTGCACCGGAAACAGTGCACGATCGATCCTCGCGGAAGCCTTGCTAAACCGCGACGGCGCGGGACGCTTTCGCGCCTACAGCGCGGGCAGCTTCCCCAAGGGTGAGGTCCATCCGCAAGCCCTCGCACTTCTCGGCGAACTCGGCTTCGAGACCGAGAGCCTTCGCTCGAAGAGCTGGGACGAGTTTTCCGGCCCCGACGCCCCGGTCTTCGATTTCATCTTCACCGTCTGCGACAATGTCGCCGGCGAGACCTGCCCGATCTGGCCGGGCAAGCCGATGAACGCGCATTGGGGAATCGAGGATCCCGCGGCGGTGGAAGGCCCCGGCCAGCGCGAAGCGTTCGAACATGCGCTCCATTATCTCTCGAGCCGCATCTCGCTCTTCCTCGCGCTCCCGCACGAGAGCATCGACGAGATGGCGATGGACCGGAAGCTGAAGGAGATCGGTCGCACCGAAGGCGCCACCGGCGGACAGGAGGCGGACGCATGACCGCCGACATCGTCATCTACCACAACCCCGAATGCGGGACCTCGCGCAACACGCTCGCACTCATCCGCAATGCGGGGATCGAACCGCATGTCATCGAATATCTGAAGACGCCGCCATCGCGCGCGCTGCTCGAACGGCTGATCGAACGCGCCGGCATCAGCCCGCGAGACCTGCTTCGGGAGAAAGGCACGCCCTATGCCGAACTCGGTCTCGGCGACGCCAGCCTCAGCGACGCCGCGCTGGTCGATGCAATGATGGCCCACCCTGTCCTCATCAATCGCCCGCTCGTGGTGTCGCCGCTCGGCGTCAAACTCTGCCGCCCGTCCGAAGCCGTGCTAGACATCCTCCCCTCACGCCAGCTTGGCGCCTTCGCCAAGGAAGAGGGCGAGCAGGTCGTCGATGCCGCCGGCAATCGTGCCCAGGCCTAGGAGATCGACGTGACTGCCGCAGCAAAGCGCGAACGCCTGTCGTTCCTCGACCGCTATCTGACGCTCTGGATCTTCCTCGCCATGGGACTCGGCGTGTTGCTGGGGTCGGTCTTCAAGGGCCTGCCCGCCGCGATCGACGCCTTGTCGGTCGGCACGACCAACATCCCGATCGCGATCGGCCTCATCCTGATGATGTACCCGCCGCTCGCGCGCGTGCGCTACGATGAGCTTCCACGTGTGTTCGAGGACAAGCGGGTCCTCGCAATCTCGCTCATCCAGAACTGGATCATCGGCCCCGTGCTGATGTTCGCGCTTGCGGTGATCTTCCTCTCGGACAAGCCCGAATATATGACCGGCCTGATCCTGATCGGTCTCGCCCGCTGCATCGCAATGGTGATCGTGTGGAACCAGCTCGCCAAGGGCGACAATCAATATGTCGCGGCGCTCGTTGCCTTCAACTCGATCTTCCAGATCCTCTTCTTCAGCGTTTACGCGTGGTTCTTCCTGACCGTGCTGCCGCCGCTCTTCGGCCTCGAGGGCAGCGTGATCGACGTGAGCTTCTGGACGATCGCCGAGGCGGTTCTCATCTATCTCGGCATTCCCTTCCTGGCCGGCTACCTCACCCGCAAGTTCCTCGCGAAGGCGAAAGGAAATGAGTGGTACGAAACACGCTTCCTGCCGAAGGTCGCGCCGGTCACCCTCGTCGCGCTGCTCTTCACCATCGTCGCGATGTTCAGCCTCAAGGGCGGCGAGATCGTCACCATCCCCGGCGACGTCGTCCGGATTGCCATCCCGCTCACCATCTATTTCGTCGTGCAGTTCCTCATCAGCTTCTGGATGGGAAAGCTCATCAAGGCCGATTATCCACGCACGACGGCAGTCGCCTTCACCGCCGCTGGCAACAATTTCGAACTTGCGATCGCGGTCGCCATCGCCGCCTTCGGTCTCGCTTCACCCGTCGCCTTCGCAGCGGTCATCGGTCCGCTCGTAGAAGTCCCCGTCCTCATCCTGCTCGTCGGCGTCGCTTTCCGCCTCGGACGCCGCTGGTTTCCCGCGACCGTTCCTTCACAAGCCTGAGTATCATGACAGAACCGACCTATACCCGCCTGCGCACGCTCACCGACCCCGATCATCTGCCGGCGCTGAGCCCCGAATATCTCCGCGCGCAACCCGCGCTGGGCCTCGGGCCGCTTGATCCGGCGCCGCGCATCCTCCTGCTCTACGGCTCTTTGCGCGAACGCTCCTATTCGCGGCTGGTCGTCGAAGAAACCGCGCGGCTGCTCCAACTCTTCGGCTGCGAGACGCGCATCTTCGACCCGTTCGACCTCCCGCTTCCCGATCAGGTCGCCGACGATGATCACCCCGCGGTCGAAGAGCTCAGGCAGCATTCGATCTGGTCCGAAGGCCAGGTCTGGTGCAGCCCCGAGCGCCACGGTCAGATCACCGGGATCATGAAGGCGCAGGTCGATCACCTTCCGCTTGCGTACAAGGGCCTCCGCCCGACACAGGGGCGCACGCTCGCAGTGATGCAGGTCTCGGCCGGGTCGCAGTCGTTCAACAGCGTGAACACGCTCCGCATACTCGGCCGCTGGATGCGGATGATCACCATCCCCAACCAGTCGAGTGTCGCAAAGGCGTACCAGGAGTTCGACGAAGCCGGGCGCATGCTTCCATCGAGCTACTATGACCGGATCGTCGACGTCGCTGAGGAACTTGTCCGCTTCACCGTCCTCACACGCGGACATGCCGACCAGCTCGTCGACCGCTATTCGGAACGCAAGGATCGGAAAGAGCCAGTGGTGACGCCAGCCGAGTTAGCTGGAATTCCGGGCGCCCGCTGAACAATTTGGCCGCTTTCGGACGGACAGCTTGTAGGCGTCGAACGGTGAAAGCGGACATTGGAAATCCTACGTGGCCATCGCTCCGAAGTTACCTCCATGGAACCGTGCCCGTCCTTGGAGCCGCCTGAGTTTACGCGCGCCCATTTAACACCAAATGATGCGGCCTCTCCTCAGCCAGAAATGCGCCCCGCACGTCGGCTTCCGCCAGACGGAAGGGCTCAGCGACGCGCTTCCATCGGCTTCCGTCCACGCCCGCCAATGCGGGCTGTCGCGACGAATCAAGCTTAGCTGGATGATCGCCTGGCAACCGCAGGGACAAAGCATGGCCGCTTGCCAAGCCTCCTCTTCCCCGACGAGGTATAGTTTCATCGGCTCAATTTCGTTGGGCAAGTCAGCAACTGCCGTTGGCCGAATTCGAGGGGCCCGCCACGCCCATATGGCTCTCCATATTCCTGCGAGCCGACGAAACGCGCGCTGCCGCCAGCTCATGCCGCCTTTTCCGTTTCGCTGAGTTCGGCCCAGTCAAGGAGCGGGGCAACGTCACCTCGGCCGATGTGCCGGGCAAGAGCTGCACAGGCCGGGCCATCTTCGAGATGCTCATATATGCCGTGACTTAGCGAAATCCGGTGGATCGCATATTCGCTATTTGGATCGAGGCGGTAGGGATGGAGGCGAGCAAGCAATTCATTGATTGCGAGGCTAGCGATCAATGCATTCAACTGGATAACCGCGGGACGATCCTCCGCGACGCCCCGGATGTAGCCCAAGCCGAGCTGCGCCTTGTAGGCGGCCCGATCGGTCCGGTAGAGGCCGGCTGCACGCACCTGTTCGGCGGTATAAACATGCCGGCTGAGCAAGCTTGATCCGCCGGGTTGGATATAGTGCACAGTCCCGCACACCTGGTCGACGCCGCCCTCTCCATCCGCCTCGAGCTTCACGCCCAAATCGAAGTAAGGTAGCAAATAGAAGGTCGCGAGCTTGTTGAGCAAATGCCGGCCATCGACGCTGTCCATACACCCGAACACGACATCGCATTCGGCGATCGCTCGAACGACATCGGGATCGAAGAGATCCGCGCAATAGGTTTCGACGGTCGTTCCCAAACCCATGGCAGCAATCGCCTGCGCCTGGACATCGACTTTGGGAGCAGCGGCAGCCGCGTGGTCGGCGCGACTGTTGACGATCCGGTTGAGATTCTTTGGCTCGATGTGGTCGGGGTCAACGAGAATGAGCACGCCAACGCAATTTCGTGCGAGTTGCTCGATCACGAGACTGCCCGTGCCCGAACACCCGATAACCGCGATGCGCAGTTCCCTCAATTGGCGGTAGGTGCCGGCGCCGAAGGATTGTGCGATGCGCTGGCCGAACGGTTCGACCGCCTTCGCTCCGGAGCCGCGATAGAATTTCAGATCGTCGCCGATTACGGCGACGTGGGAAAATGGAAGAAACTCGCCGTCCGGGCAGACAAGGCGCCCGAAGACGCGGCCGTCATCCATCATGATGGCGCTGCCATGGATATCATTCTCGGTGAGAGCCGCGATGCCGGGAAAAAGGCTGCGATCCGACAGATCGTCGGTCTCTGAAAAGCGGTCGTACCCGCGGTGCCCATGAATCTTTACGATAGCAAGGTCATGACGGCTCGCCTCCTCCAGCAAAGCATCGACATATCGGGTCGGCCAAGTCACCAAGTCGGGCTTGCGCTCGCTGCATTCCGCATAGGGAATGGGCACGATGCGGCGAACTAGGAGCCGATGCCGATCCGCACCTGCACGCCTTCCGCAAAGCAGAAGGGCGACCGCTTCACAGCCATCGTCCGGAAAGAGATGCCGGGCGAGCAAATCGGCTTGATTCGCAGTCATAGTCAACGACGGCTGCATAAGGATTATCCCTTGTTGAATTCCCGGACGAGCCAGCTTTCGACCAGCGCAAAATGGGTCGAGAGGTTGTCGATGCCCGGACGCCAAGGATTGATCGCGGTGCGGTGACGGCTCCAGCGCTGCCACCTTTTCCCGTCGAAATCGTCGCTGCACAAAGCGCCGATGGCCCTCCCGTCGAGCCTCGCAAGCGGCGGATGAAAATAGGCCATGTCGATTTGGACGTCGGGATAGCCGGGCTCGATCCGTACATTCACGTCGACGCTCGTTTCATTATAGCCCGACGGTACCCCCATGCCGTATATGACAACGCGCAGCGTCCCGTTTTCGCGCACCATCTCGTAGCGCTTGCCCAGTGCATCGAGCCAGTCCCGGTCTTCCGCCGGGAGATCGAACTCCCGGCGGTCGCCGCCCAGCCCCTCGGTCTGATCGAGGGGCAAGGTAACGAAACGCTCCCGGCCCGGTTCGCGAAGATCGATCTTGGCGTCGAGTTCGATGCGGACCGGCGTGCCGCGGGGCGGCTTGAGATAGAGGGCAAAATGTTCCGGCGGCGACTTGCCCGCCAGGATTAGCAGGTCCCGTGCCGTCGGCAGGGCGGTGGGGATTTCAAAATGATCCTTGTCGATCTGGATCTTGTAAAACTTGACCTTGGGCGGGCGACCGCCTTCTACCTTGTCGTTCATGATCGCAACTCCTTGCGTTGGTGTGTCGGACAAGGGATGATGCGGTCCGGCGAGGCGAACGCGGACAGCGCTGGGCAAGATATTTTTTTGAGTTTCGCTGTCCGCAAATGCCTTGTTCGTCAGCATGGGGTGGCATGAACAAGAATGTCGCGAGATCGATGACCGACATAGGGGTCGCTTCGGGCGAGGAGGTCGCCGAGGCCTTGGCGGCGTTGTCGAGGAACGACATCTCGCGCCTCAATATGATGGCAAAGGTGCGCGCGCGCCATGCGCCGGGGCTCGACTGGCGCGACCTGCTTCATGACGCCATCGAGCGGGCGCTCGACGGCCGAAGGAAATGGCCGCGAAATTTGCCTTTTCTCGTGTTTCTACGTGAGATCATGCGCTCGCAAGCGAGCGAGTATTTTCGCCGGCTTCGCGGGCCGGTCCAACTGGAAGCTGATGTCGCGGTCGATGCCGAGCTGTCGCCGATCGCCGCAGCCGCTTGCGAGCGCCCCGGCCCCGAACGCGAAGTCCTCGCCACTCAACTTTTGGCCGCGGTGCGCGGGGAGTTCGCCGACGATACCGTGGTCCTCGCAATTTTCGACGGGATCGGTGCGGGTCTCGGGCCGGAAGATATTCAATCGAATGCGGGTATCAGCGCAACGGCATATGCATCGGCGCAAAAACGCATTCGGCGCGGGCTCGCTCGTGCCTTTCCATCAGGAGCGGAATCATGACCTTCGACAAGGAAGAACAATTCGATCGGCTGCTGACGCTGTGCGAGAATCTCATTCTCGACATGCGGGAGCGCGACGTGGCGACCGAACTCGATGCGAACATCGACGAAAGTGCGCAATTCATCGCGGCCGCCCTGACTGGTCGTGGAATCCGGAAGCCGGACGTGATGGCACGGGCGGCCCCTCGACACGCACGGACACGGGTCGCCGTGCCGCGCGATGCTACGGGGCGACGCCGTCTGCTGGGTCGGCTGATCGCAACGCGGTCCAATCTGCCAGACCGTATCAGTTTGGCTTTCGCCGCGCGCCAGCCCGATGATGAAGAGATCGCCGACATGCTTGACGAGATATTGCGCGATGTAGAAGGACCTGCGAACGAGTAGTGGTGGGCGTAGGGGGTGGACGCCATATGACAGATTGTGGTTCTCGGGTGAAAGCATTGGACGGCGCGGGACGTGACCGATGACCTCTGAGGTCGTCGTCATGAACAGCCTCGGTGTCGCCTTGGCGACGGACAGTGCTGCGACGGTCAGCAACGGCGAGATCGGCAAGGTTTTCAACTCGGCTGACAAGTTGTTCATGCTTTCGAAGCGCCATCCCGTTGGTGTGATGATTTACGGGAACGCCGCGATTTTGGGCGTACCCTGGGAAACCATCATCAAAATGTTCCGCAGGCAACTGGACGGTGTTCGCTTCGAGAAGCTCGAGGATTATGGAAAGGCGCTGGTCGCCTATCTCGACCGGAACGAGCAATTATTTCCCCAGGAGTTGCAAGACCGTTTCTATCTGCGTTCGCTGCGAGGGCTGTTCGCCCGATTGGCCGACCGGATTGAGGAGAGCATCTATGCGACCTTCATGGAAGGCACCAATCCGTCGGACCAACTGAGCGAGATTACACGGGAGGTGATTGCCCGCGAACGTGACCGATGGAGCAGTGAGGCCGATGCGGCATGCTTGGATTCCGGTGTCGGCGTCCGACTTGCCGGACGGTTCTCGGGCCAGATCAGCGAACTGATTGCGGACGTGTTTTCTACTTACCGGATCGATCATGAAGGTACCGAACTTCTCTATGCGCTGGCAAAGCTGGTCGTCGCCAAGGAGCCGATCCTGCGGTCGTCATTGACCGGCGTCGTCGTTGCGGGCTTCGGCGACAGCGAGCATTTCCCGGTGATGCAGCAGATCGAAATCGGCGAGGTCTTCGAGGGCAAGCTGAAGTTTCGCTGCAAAAGGCTCGAAAGGATCGATTGCGACAATCCGTCGCTTGTCGCCCCCTTCGCGGACGCCGATATGGTGAACACCTTCCTGCATGGGATGAACCCCAGCTTTGAGGTCACCATGATGAAGGAATTCGCAGACCTCGTCGTCAATCTTCCCGACGAAGTGGTCGATGCGATTTCGGATCTGGACGACAAGCAGAAGGCAAAATGGCGCAAGAAGTTCAAGCCGGCGAGTCAAAAGGCGCTGCGCAGCCTTATGGAAAAGCTCGAAGAGCAGAGGCAGGAAAAGCATCTCGGGCCGATTCAGCAGGCGGTGATCAACATGCCCAAGGACGAGCTTGGGCATGCCGCTGCCAGGCTTGTCAGTCTGAACTGGTTTCAGAAGCGGATGTCGCTCACCACTGAGACGGTCGGAGGCCCGGTCGATGTGGCAGTCATCTCGAAAGGAGATGGATTCGTCTGGATCGAGCGGAAACATTATTTCCGCCCGGAGTTGAACCGGCACTTCTTTGATAATTATCATTTCACCCCGCAAAAGGACGCGACCCATGCCAAAGGAGAAGAAAACAGCGACCAAGAGACCAGCCCGGCGGCCCCCGGAAGATCCGGTCGAGGTCGTGATGCGTGAATTATTTGCCCGCCATCCCCATTTACAGGCGGCGAATGAGGCGATGCAGCGCGACGAAACGCCGTCCAACCAGTTCGCAGAGCTTGCTCTCAGCGAGTTTCGCCAGCGATTCCAGAATTGAAAGACCATCCTATGCGCCGTGCCCCGCCTTCGACTAAGTCATTCACCATCGGCCGCGCGCGTTTCAAACAGATCAGCGCGGTGGAAGGCTTGTCGCTGACATATGATGCAGGGCGCGAGTTCGACGAGGATGAGGCCCATGGCTTGACGCCAGAGGAGCGGCGGCGACGCATCTTGGAAAAATACGGCCGGACCTCCTGACCTCTCTATGGCATACGCGGCCGAGGACGATCCTTATTGCTATCCGGGCACAACGGTGCTGCGAAATCTCCTAGGAATCCAGGATGGTGTAACGCTCGAAACAGTCGAGACTGAGCTCACGACGGCGCGCGCCGATGAGCCGCTGCCGGAAGGATCGCTCGATGTCGCCCATTTCCGAGCAATCCATTATCATCTGTTCCAGGATCTTTATGATTGGGCCGGCCAGACACGAACGGTGCGAACCTCCAAAGGCTCAAGCCATTTCTGCTATCCGGAATATATTGATGCCGAGCTCGGGAAATTATTCGCTTCGCTTTCCGATGCCAATTTTTTTACTGGCATGAAAACAGCGGAATATGCCGTCGCGGCTGCCGAATTTCTCGCCACACTAAATGTAATTCACGCGTTTCGGGAAGGCAACGGCCGCGTGCAGCTGAGCTTTCTGCTTTTACTGAGCGAGGCGGCCGGACACCCACTTCAGCTCGAACGGCTAAACCCGGAAGCGATGCTCGCAGCTATGGTGGCCAGCTTTAACGGCGACGAACATCCGCTTGCAGATATTCTACTTGGTCTCGCGTCGACAGCGAGTTGAGGGGCAAACGAAAACGCCGCGGTCACTGACCGCGGCGTATTTTCTCGACCAAGCAACAAATTCTCTACCAGCTACACTCTTGCGCCGGTGGCGCGTCGTCGTATGGCAGTCGTACATATTCGTCGCGGAGTTCGTCAGCGCTAGTCGAATCAAGGCCGAAAATCTCGTCGTCGGCGAGCCCGGGGAATTCGGTCGCAAAATCCTGCCAAACCCTTGCCGCACCGGAGAATTTTTGGCTTCTTCCTTGCATAGCCATCATACTCTCCTCATTCCGTTCCTGCTGGAATGGATGAACGCCTGCATACCCTGTTTGCTGGCAAAATCCACCGCCAAACCGTGATAATTTCGTATCTGAGCACTTAGCGCCTTATCCTTACCAAAATCTTGTATTTGTAATTTTATGTCCTCGGCTTCCAATTCCTGCATCGAAATTCCGCGGCCGTGCGAATGCCATTTCGACGCGTCGCCAAGAACACGAGCAACATCTTTAGCCCGCTGTCGGCGCATGGCCGGCGTGACCTTCTTTCCCGAATTGGTCGCAGTCCAGCTCCTAAATTTATATTTGGGAAGCCATTCTTCGATGAGCGCCTGACCATGTTCGATGGCCTGCTCGATATGAAAGAGCTTCGCAGGTTCAAAACGCTTGATGAGGTAAGCAAGTTCCGCCTGCTTCGCTTTGGCGTCGCTTAATCTCGCGTTGTTGATTTCCTGAACTAGTTCTTGGAACTTCGCGAGATAGCCCGCACCGGGCAACAACGTTCCGCCGGCTTCGTCGGGCACTTGCGGGTCGATCGGGCCAAGGATCGAATAGTAATCCATCAGGATTTCGTCGCCGGAGAGCGCCAGCACAGTACCCGCCGAATAAGCATAATCCGGAATGACAAATGAGACATGCTTGTAATGCCGGCGCATCACATCAACGAGACGTTTGACCGTCTCAATGTAACCACCGGTGGTCTCAAGGAGCAGGCAAAGGCGATCTCGACCCTTGGCCTTTCCTTTACCCCGCTGCTCGGCCTTAATCATCTCTATTTCGATACGAAACAGGCTATCGAGTGGGGACCGCATTGGTGATCGGATGAATATAACGTCGGCGTCGAAGCGTGTGGACAACGCCGAATTCATTTCGCCCATGACAGCGGTCGCGAGTTGCGACGCGTTAATCGCTTCCATTCATCCCCCCTCGAAACAGATGCGCTATGGCGCTTTCCGACTTCGCGTTGGAAAATAAATAGGCAGATATCCTGAGTAATCCAGCACTAAATAACTTAGACGCCGATTTGGATCTTTATGTCCGGATCGCGCGCCCGATGGAATCGATCGACACGAGCTCACATCCGTTCCGCTGCGAGAGTTCAAAAGACAGCTTATAGGTGGCGCCAATTCCAACGCGTACGGTCGCCAAGACGCGCGCTGCTGACCGTCCGCGTCGACATGCGCGAACGGCTGGTTTCGGGCATCCTTTTTGCGGCTGACTACGACTTCAATGGGCGCAAAGCCGACCAGTCGTCTTGCCCATCAAACTTGCCAAAGTGGCCGCTGCAGCCAGTTCGCGGGAAAACCCATCGATCGTATATGCCCTCGGGATGGGTCGCGATGTGCGCCGCCACATCGGCAAGCCAGGTCGAGTCCGGCGCCACGGTATTGATGACGTGGCCGATCATGCAGATGCCGTTGTAAAGCTTCGCCGGTGCCTGAGTGGCATTCTGGTCGATGGTCGCCTGTAGGGATTTGGGCTTTTGCGCGAGCTTCGGAGGCGTAAGGAAGCCCCGGTTCCACAGCCGGCCGTGATGCGCGCAGATATTACGGATGTCGGTCACATGGCGGACCAAGGGCACGAGAACGGTCTCCGGAAGACCAAGGGGCGCGGCGATGCGCGTTCGAAGAGCGCGGTCTGCGAGGCTCGAATACCAGCGCGAAAGGTGACCGAAGGACATCATTTCTGCGACCATCCAGACCGGCGGCAATGCTGGCAGATCGTAGTTTTGCCGATAATGCTTGATATAGGTCTCGTTCGAACGCCCCACTTCGCCAGCCAGTTTCGAGAGGCGAAGGTGATAGTCGGTGCGGTCGCTATAAAGACTGGCGTCGAGATAGCTGTGTCCATCGCCAAGCCCAGCCAGATGATAAGCCCAGCTTCCGCGCAATGCCACTTCGACATGCTCGGTGCCGCGCATCAAGAGGCGCCGGAGTAGCGATCGAAATCATAGAGGGCGGTGACGCGTTCGAATGTCGTGCCCGGAAGGAAGCGCGGCCCCGCCTGTCCCTTCGGATGTTCGAAATAGAGCCAGTAGGCGCTCAGCCGGTAGTAGCTCACATGGCGGAGCCACGCCTCGGCCGCCGGCTCGTCGGCAACGATCATGCCATTTGCCCGGAGGTGAGCGATTTGCTGCGTGTAGGTGAGAGTCGGTTTGGAATAGGCGCGTGACATTGACCGTCGTCATGCGTCAATGGCGCCCAAAATAAAAGACCCGCCCAGTGTGCATATCCTTGCGGACAGAGGCCGGGCGGGTGCGATTGATGCCCACATAGGATAGACAAGCGAACAAATCAATAACAAGCGTTGCAGCGCAACACGAAATAGGACCCTTCCACCCCGGCGTCACGCGAACGAAGGAAGGAGCGTCCCCAAGGCCCTGCCAAGGGTAGCCACTCCACATCAGGCCGTCGGAATACGGGCCTCCAGTTCGGCGATGCGCTCGGAACAGATCGCATGCACCGCGCGGCCGAGCTCCTCGACATGCGCAGCGAGCCACAGCAGGTCCGCCTCGCTGATGCGATAATGTTTCGAGTAGCGGGCCTTCACATAAGCCTCCTTCAGCTTCTCGAAGCGCGCACGGTCAGCCTTTAACGTGCGGGGCCACGCATCCACGAGCCGCATGTCGATCCGCTCTGCTTGCGTCCGCAAAAAGCCGAGATTGTGAACGTGCGGTGTGTAGAAGGTGCAGACCAGCAAGACACAATGATACAGGCGCTCGACGGCTTGATGGGTGTCAAAGGCAGCATCCTTGAAGTGGCCTTGTTCGCGATAATATTTCGCTCCGCCGAAGCGCTTCATCGCTGCCGGAAACCACTCCTCAAAATATTCCTTCGCCATCGCCAACGCCTGCTCAGGCGTCTTCGGCTTCGGCGTGTGCAATTCCTTATCGTCAAATTCGTAGAGCGCGATCCCGTCGCGCGCGACGTCCATGAAGAAATAGCGCCCGTGCGCCAGCCCGTCGTTCACCTCCTGCAGGGTGTGAACGATGAAATTCACCGGCGTGTGCAGCGTCTTGTCGATCGCAAGTTCGCGGGTCAGCCGGTCTTCGAGCTTCGACCAGAAGTCGATCTTGTCGGTGAGGCGCTTGTCGTTGACGATGATCAGCAGATCGAAGTCCGAGCGATAGCCCTTCGCCGTGTGCGGCTCGTCGACCCAGCCGCCGCGGGCATAACTTCCGTAGAGGATGACCTTGTCGATCCGGCCCTTCTTCTTCCAGCCCATCGTCGAAAGCGCGACGGCATCCCCGAATTCTTCGAAGATGATCGCCTTCACGCGCTCGAGTTCGCGCTGCTTGCTTGCCGGAAGATGATCGAGATCGTTACGCATCGTTCCTTCCTTCTGTGGTCACAAGCTCGCCCGATGGCAAGCATGGTCGGGTCCAGATCGACACCTCATGGCGCCTCGCGGATGCGGAAATCCCAGACCGGAATGCCGAATGCTCGCGCCTTGTCGACGAGATTGTCTTGGATGCCGGTGCCCGAGAAGACGATGAGCCCGGCGGGCATGGCGTCGATCATGCGCTCGTTTCGCTTGAAGGGCGCTGCCTTGCGATCGCGGTTCCAGTCGGGTTGGAATGGCACCTGCGGCACTTTTCGCGCATCGGCCCAACAGGCGGCGGCGCGTTCGGCGCCGGTTGGGGTTGCGCCGTGGAGCAACACCATGTCGGCATGACGGGCATGAACCTTGTCGAGTGCCGACCAGATATGCCGGTGATCGTTGCACGAGGGTCCGCCGCTGAAGGCGATGCGGGTGCCTTCGGGGATCAGCGCCTTGGCCTTTTCGCGGAGGCGGCGGTCCATGAAGTCGCGGCTGTCGATTATTGCCGCGGTCATCGCCTGATGGCGGATGCGCGACCCGGTGCGCGGGACCCAGGCCTTGCGGGCGTGAATGCGATAATGGTCGGCGGCGCATTCGCGGAAAAATTCCATGGCGTCGCGCCGCTCGATCAAGGTGATGCCCTCGGCGATCGCGCGTTCGAGTTCGACCGAGCGGATTTCGCTGCCATCCTGTTCGCGCTGGAGATCGCGCTGTGCCGCCTCGTTGCGATCGAGATCGCGCTCGATCCGCGTGCCCGCGCCGTGGAAGAGATTGACGACGCCCCAGAGCAGACCCTCGAGGTCGGGCTCGATCCGCGTGTCGACGAGACAGCCCGCGAGTGCATCGAAGATGTCGGCAACGGCGCCGCCGGCGAGCCGGTCATCGGGAAGCGGCCGCGCGTCGGGTTCATCCTCGAAGGGGCGATAGCCGTAAAGCTGCATCTCCTGGAGGAGATATGCGCTGGCGCAGGGCTCGTCGGGCTCGCCGCGTTCGGAAAAGTCGGACAGGTCGGTCATGTGGTGCCTCGGTTCTGGTGGCCGCGCCTCTCGCGGCCTTCGCGGCGACGCCCCCGCGGCGGCGGGTGCGGGTCCGCACCGCGCGGCACGCGTGGCCGAAGCGCCAGCGGAGGATGGCGAGGGTGCGGCTATTTTGTTTCGCGATGCAAAGGGGCGCAGCCCCGGCGGAAAATAGCCGTGCATCCGCCATTGCGATGCCCGGATCCGCCGCCGCAGTCGCCCTCCAGCGAAGGCCGGAGGCGCGGCTGCCTGGAATGATTCAGAGGCAAGCCGGTCGGGCGCCTGATGAAGCGGCGCCCACCGATGTCCGAAATCCCGCTATGTTTTTCGGACAAGGAAGCGCACCGCATCGAGCGGCAGCATCAGGGCGCGAAGCCGAGCCGCCATTTCTTCCCGGCCCGTCCGAACGAGGTCGCTGTTTAAATCGTCGAGCCGCGGATCGAGCGGGACGATCGCGATCCCGAGCGGTTCGGCGCGCTCAATCAAGGTCTTCATCGCCCAGGACCCGGCCGCGTCATTGTCGCGCGCAACATAGAGACGGCGCAGCGGTTCGGGGAAGTGGATGGCGGCGAGATGCGCCGCCGACAGACCGGCGATCATCGGCATGTCCGGCAGCACCTCGCGTAGCGACAGGAGCGTCTCGATACCTTCGCCAGCGGCCATGACGTCCGCAGCAGGTCCGAACCGCACGCCATGCCCAAGCAGATTCCCCATCGCGCGGCGGGGACAGGCGACGGGCGCCTTGCCGCTCGCCGGATCGAGCCAGGTGCGATGAACGCCGGAGATTTGACCGGCGTCATCGGTTACCGCAGCGATCATGGCCGGCCAGGCGGGACGGACATCGGGCGGGTCATCGCTTGATGCCCGGTAATGGCAGCGCGGATGAAAGCGGATGGCACCATTGCCTGGGTCGATATCGATCCCACGCGATGCAAGATAAGCAGCGGCCAACGTCCCGGCGATCGGCTTCGACGCATCCCAAAGCCGCCGCGCCGCCGCAGGCGTTCCCGTCGACGCCTTGCGCGATCGCGGCGATCGAGACCCCGCCGGCTGCGGCATCGACATCGGCATGCTCAAAAATCGCCGCGCCTCGGCGAGCGTCTCGCGCAATTCGGCGTGACCGCAACTGGCGGCGATGACATCGAGCAGGTCGCCATGCTCGCCGCTCGCGGCATCGGTCCATTTCCCCGCCCGGCCGCGCCCGTCGCCCGACGACGACAGCAACAGGTAAAGGCTGCGACCGGGCGTCCCCCGGACATCGCCGACAAGCCAGTAGCGGCCTTCGCGGCGGCCGTTGGGGAGATAGTGGCGGCAGACGGCTTCGGCATTGTCGGCGAGGCGGCGCGCCAATTCACGGGCTGGACTTTCCATTCGGGGCTCCTTCCAAGGCCTTGCGCCCGCGCAGATGTCGATCGAAAGTGATCGGCGATCCGCACGGACAGCTCGGCACCGGCAGCCCCTGCCAGCGCGTAGAGCGTGATTTTGTCACAAACGGGACATCAGAATCAAGCATGACCTGCCCGCCCGTCCGGCGGCGGGACCCGCGGAACCGGCGGAGTCGAAGCCGATCCAAACATGGCGGACACTATCGGCCCGCAGGTTATTCGGCGGATGCCGCGCATCAGGTCGACATGAGCGGACGATAGCCTTGATCAACGTCCATTTCCTCGGCCCACAGCGCCATCTGGAAGTCATCATAGCTGACCCCGCATTGCTCGAGCATCCAGGCCGCGAGCGCCGGATGATCGGCGACGGCTTCGACGAAATCATCACCACCATGCCTGCGCCCGCGGTCGAACCACCAACCGGCCTCTTCCTGGACGGAAGGATCGCGCTCGATCACCAGCTGCGACGCATCGAGTTCGAGCATGGCTGCGAGCAATTGCTCGCAGTGGACGACATCGAGCGTCTCGCGCGGCCCGTGCTGACGCTGATAGCCCACCGACAGATTGGTGCATTCGGAAACGATGCCGGCATATTCATTGGTGTCGGTGTAGACGCCGGTATCGTCGGGGGCATAGCGGAACCCCATATTCTGCCGGTTGAGCGCCGCCGCAAGACTCGATGCGAAGGCATCGGAGCATGTCCGGCCATAGCTCTGGTGGGTGATGACATCGCCAAGCCCCGCGCGGTCGAAGGCGATCGCCGCGTCGATGTCCGCGAGAAGTTCGGGCGTGTGGCGCTCGATCCAGCGCGAGCCGAGGCAACCCTGCTCCTCGCCGCGATGGAAGAGGTAGAGGCCGGGACGCGCGGCCGCGATCATGCCGAGCATGATCCACAGTCCCGCGCCGTCGTCGGCGCCGAGCGACATGCCCGCTTTGCCGTCGCACAGATGCGCGATGCCATGCTCGTCGACGCCCACCGCCTGATGCCCGCCGACGGCCGCGACCGTGTCGACATGGCAACTCCACAATGTGCGCGGACGATCGCCGATTTCCAGCATCCGATTGCCGAATCCGTCGGCGCGCATGTCGGGAACCCGGTCGAGATATTCGCGGCAAAAGGCGCGTTCGGTCGCACTGTCATGGGGCCGTGCCCAGGACAGGATTTCGAGGAGGCCGGCGCGGCCTGCAAGGTCATGGGTCATGGATCAGGCTCCTGTCTGGCAAGGGATGGCCATCGCGGCCACGGACGCCGCGACGGCGGGGGCGAGGCCATCGGCCAAGCCTGGCGTTTCGGGAGAATTGCCGTGGGCGCATCCGCCGGCGCAGGGTTCGAGCGGCGGGGATTGCATCGTGTCGAGACGAAGGCGTTCGGCCGCCTCTTGCTCGCGCCTCAGGCGTTCTTCGCGGGCACGCTCCCCGGCTGCCTGCCATTTGGCGACCTCGATTTCGATCGCGGACATTTCGTACCGGAACCAGTCGCGAGCGAGGACATGGGCATTGGCGAGCGAGGGATCGTCATCGTCGAAGGGATCGGGCAGATAATCGGCGCAAAGCCACTCGCCATGATATTCGATGAGATCGGCCGCATGATACCATTCGCCCGAGGCGTCGCATTGCCGGCAGCAGATCGCGAGCCACCATTCGCCGCGATCTTCGATGTACACCGCACCGAACGCCTCGACATAACCGTCAAGCACGTCATGCTCATCGCCATCGGCGAGCACCGTGATGAAGGTTTCGGCATCGCTGTAGCTGCGCTCATTATGCGCGCAGAAGACCGTGTGATCGGTGAAGCAATTGTAGCACCATTCTTCCGACGAGCCGTCGCCGAAATACACATCCTCGTGCGGCGTCGTTTCGCGGTCGCACCGCGGGCAGTACCAGCATCGGTCGCCCAGCCCGTTGGTATTCTCGGACGGGATCTCACCATGACCGATGATGAGATATTCGCCGTCGTCGGCGAGGTCATCGCCGGCATCGATATAGGGAACGACGAAACTGCCGCCGTCGACGAGACGCCGGATGCGTGCGCCATTGAGGCTGCCCTTGGCGTACCCCGCATTTTCGAGCAGCAGCTTGAGGCGCGACACATCGCCATAGATGCTGGTGTAGATTTTGAGCTCGGGCCACACCACGCTGCGCGCCCGGGCATCGTCGCGGGCGCCGATATAGGCGAGCGCCGTGTCGGGACCGGCATAGACGCGCACCGGGTGGCAATAGCTCTCGAAGTCGCCTGCGCCATGCGACATGCAGCTGCCGGGACCGCCGACATAAACCTCCTCGATTTCGTCGGCGTCCTGCGTGATCTTGAGCGCATCTTCCGCGAGTTGAACCGAGAGCCGGGCGCACCAGCCCTCGATCGCATTGTTGTCGAGATGGGCCGAGAAGAAGCGATGAAGATAGCGGCCCGGCGACATGACGAGCTGCCGGTCGACCTCACCCTTCGCGGCATTCTCGGTGAAAGCGATCTTGCCCGCCTGCTCGGTCGAGACATGGCAGAAATGCTCGTCATGCTTCTCCTGATACCAGGGCTCCTCGTGCCAGGGCGTCGGCGCATAGGTGCCGTCGGCGAAGCGCAGCTTTTCGCGAACCGGCCAGTCGACGTCGCCGATCTCGGCGCCCGCGAGCGCGATACGGAGCTGCGCATCGGGCGCGCGGAGGAGAAGCTGCTGCCGCGCGGCTTCGGCTTCGTCGAACGAGGACCAGAGATATTGCTGGTCGCCATTGGGTGCGAAAAGGAATTCGATCGTAACCGGCCGCCACTCGGCTTCCGAGTGCGGGCAAAGGATTTGGAACTGTGCCATGGATGGGACTCCGCGCAGCCGCGCGCGGGCCCCGAAGAGGAGCGAGCACGGGCCGCATTGCTGTTGGGGTGGCGCAGGGTCAGCGAGGGTCGGGGTCAGCGTCCGGACTGCGGGCCGTGACCGGCCCCGGATCGCGTCAAGCCGTCAAAGGGCGACTTTCCCGGATGCGGCTGCGCCGTGAAGAAAATCTGGCGGGAGCTACGCCCCCGCCAGATGGCTCACTCGGCCGCGACGGGCAGTTCGGCGACGCCAGGATCGCCCTCGTCGGCATCGACGGGCACCGCCGTTTTACCGCCGTCCGGATCGATGTCGTCCATACCCGGCGTTCGCATCGGCGCCGGGAGCCAGGTCGTTTCTTCGACCAGCCGCTCGGCCTCGCGGGCCATGTCGGCTTTCTTGAGATGGCCGATCATCCGGGCAGCTTCGTCACCGCGCGCCTCGGCGACATCGGCGAGGATCTGCGGCTTGGTCACACCGCTGAAATAGCCTGCCGCGGTCGGCCGCCACCCCGCGCCATGCACATCGAGCCCCGCGGCCAGCGCGAGGATATGGCTGTGGGCGATCCGTCGCTCGACGCCATGCGCCGAGATGCGGCCATTGTCATATTTGGGAACGACTTCGGCCTGGGCGTTGACGCAGAGCGACACGCAATGCGCGAGGAGCTGCGACTGCTCCTCCCCATCGAGAGTGAGCAGAAAGCTCCACACTTCCTTGTCCGACTGCGGCAGACGCTCCTTCCATGCCGCCGCGCGAGCGTCGATCGCCTGTGCGGGCGCGCAATCGCGCAAATCACCCGGGGCGTTCGAAAAGGAGACCCGGTTCGCCGCGATCTGGACACAGCATTCGCGGCTGAAGCTGTAGAAACAGCCCAGCACGAGGACGTGGAGAACGGCGGCGAAGGCGAGCGCCGGGTCTTGCGCGACCCTGTCCTGCAGCGCGAGGGTGCGCCAGGCCGTGAGATCCGAGACGAGACGGTCGGGGAGCGGGCGCAGCCCGCCCGCTTCTTCGGCACCTTCGGCGTCATCCTGAGCCTTCACGGGTTCGCCATCGCTGCCGGTGGAGCGCGTGGTGTCGCCCGGCCCCGACGCGCTGTCGTCGCCGAGTCCCCCCTGCAGTTGATCCTCAGGCTTCACGAAGCCGCGCTCGACGCGCACCGACCCATCGCGGTCGAGCGAGACGAATGCCCCCGCCATCGCCATGTCCTCAGGAGCGAAGATAAGCGGACGGTCGACCAAAGCACCGAGTTCGGCATCGATCGCCTCGATCCGCGCATGCACCTCGTCGGGCACGTCGTGCGCATCGGCCCATTCATCGCCGAGTCCCTCGCCTTCGGCTTCAAGCTCGGCGACGCGGGCTGCTTCCGCTTCGGTCATCGCGACCTCTTCGCGGTCGATCTCGCGAAACCCGCGCGTCGCGTCCCACGGCAGGTCGATAGCGGTCGTCACCCATTTCCAGCCCTCGGCGAGGATGCGCGCGCCCTCGGCTTTCAGCTTGGCATCGACAAGCCGGTCGAGAAGCACGGGGTCGGTGAGCCAGCCGCCGCCATCGGATTCGAACAGGTCGCGCGCGATGCTGCCGCCCGCTTCGAGATAGGTGTCGAGACCGATGAAGCAGACCCGTTTGTCACCCGCGCGAACGCTGTTCTCGGTGAGCTTCTGGCGGATCCAGGTCGCCGACTTGTTGAAGCTATGTTCGAGCTGGTCCCAGACCTCTTCCTGCCGCGCATGATCGTCGGCAAGGGTGAAGGCCATGAGCTGATCGAGCGTCATCGCCTCTTCGGCGTAAAGCGCGTGCAGCCTGGGCGAAACACCGGCGAGTTTCAGGCGCTGGCGCACCGCGGCGGGGGTGGTGTGAAAATGCGCGGCGATTTCCTCGATGCCGGCGTCCTTCTCGACCATCGCCTGCATCGCGCGAAATTCGTCGAGCGGATGCAGCGCCTCGCGAAAGCTGTTTTCGGCGAGGCTGTCCTCTTCGGCGAGTATGTCATTGGCCGCACCGCCCACGACACAGGGGATCGGCGCGTCCTTCGCGAGCCTTTTCTGCTTCACCAGCAGTTCGAGCGCGCGGAAGCGCCGGCCTCCGGCCGGAATTTCGAACTGCCCCGTTTCCTGCCCTTCGCCATCGAGCAGCGGCCGCACGTTGAGGCTCTGGAGCAATCCGCGGCGGGCGATGTCCGCCGCCAGCGTATCGAGCGATACGCCTGCCTTCACGCGCCGCACATTGGACTGCGACAGGCGCAAGCGGTCGAGAGGAATGTCGCGCGACGGAGCGAGGATGATTTTCGGAAGCGATTTGGCCATGGGCCTTCTCCATGACGGGCCGCCGCGAGACACTCTCCCGGCTCCTGAAACCCGTCATGAAGCCCCGGCTTCCCTCTTCCTCGAACGGGGCCGCCACCGGCGGCCCCGAACAAGTCCGCGGCCTCAGCCCCGCCCCGAAAGCCGGCGCGCCGCTGCGTGCAGGCGCTGCTCGCCAAGGATGATCGAGCCTGCGGCGCGGGCCGCCTCGGCATAGACCGACAGGGGATGGCGTGCCTCGAAGTGAAGGTCGCGCTCGATGCCGAGCCCGAAAGGCAGCCGCACCCCCTCGAGTTCGGCGGCCGCGAAACTGCCGAGTTCGGGACAACCGAACCCCAGGTCCGCAAGACCGAACAATATGCCGTCGGCATCGATCTCGGTTGCGAGCCAGGTGGCGGCGCCGACGGGGCTGAAGAAGCGCACGACGGGCTTGGGATCGGGCTCGCGCGCGCCGCGCGCGATCGCGTCGTGCCTTGCGGCAGCATTGGCAGCGAGCGCGGCGGCGATGTCGGGAGTGAGGAGTTTCATGCCGCGATCCTCCCCCTGAATTCTTTGCCGCGGCGGTAAGGCTTGGCTTGATGGTTCATTTCGCTTCTCCGCAGCGGACCGGCAGCGAGCCTCTCTCGCCGCACTCCGTCCGCCACGCGGTCCGGCAACCCTCGTGCTCGCTCGCGGCGGCCTGCCGCCGCGGGACCGGGGATCATGGACAGGCACAGCCGTGCGCAGCGGGCTTGCCATGTTGTTCTTCCTATGTTCTCATATGGGCATGGACAGAATCGATACCGCCCGAGTCGCAGAAACCCTGCTTGCCGCTCCCGGCTGGGCGCGCGTGGGCCTCACCGCACCTACCAGTCACATGCGCGTCGAAGCGGCGTTCGAGCTCGCCCGCGTCATCGTCGAGAGCGTGGGTGGAAGCCCCGAGCCCGCGCATATCGACCAGCTCGGGCTTTCGCTGTGACGTGGGCGGCTGGACCAGAGAAGGTGGTCGGCGCGCGACGCATCTGTTCGAGGCGGCGGCATGGTATCAGGCGGTCAGGGCGGTGTGCCGCTGCGGCCATAGCGCGACCTTCGATCCTTATGGTCTGTGGTGGAAGTTCCAGCGCAAGATGTGGGACGATGATCTTGGCAAGGCCCGTGAAAAATTCTGGTGCGCGCGCTGCAAGGCACGGACCGGCAAACGTGTTCGGCCGATCTGGCTCGAACTGGTCGCGCCGAGCAAGGACGATATCCAATTGCCCATGCCCGACGAACGCGAATGGAAGCGCGCGCTGAGCCGCTTCCGGGCCTAGGAGACCGTCCGATGGACATCGAGAATGACGACGCCCTTGTGGGCATTGGCAAGAGCCATCGCGTGATGATCTGGGATGGACAGCAGGAGCGCGAGAAGGAGCTTCACTGGGGCCTGCCGTCGCGTGATCCTGACATCTTCCAGATCCCGCTGCTCAAGTCCGAGACCGCGATCATCGACCGTCCGTGCTTGCTGCTTGCCAATGAGTTCGGCTTGGTGAAGCGCGGCAAGACGGTCTATTCGGCAAGCCTCATCGGCGAACCCTTCCTATGCATCGCCGCGACATGGCGTCCCGGGAACCGCGATTGGCCCGACAGTTTCGCGGCGCTCACCGTCCCCGCCTATGCCGATCTTGCCCATCATAAAGACCGCCATGTCGGGGTGGTTCATCCTGACGATCTTTTCGACTGGCTGATGGGAAGGCGACCGCCGCTGGACTTGTTGCGGCCCTTCCTCAAGGATAGCTTCAGGATCACGCCGCCGATCCAGCAGAATTTCGACGACCTGCTCGGAGCGGCCTGACGGAGGGCCGCCCGATGTGCAACCTGGTGACGCTGAATTCGACGGTCGATGAGGTAGCATCCTATTTCAAATCGCGTCGGCCGCAGGCCACCAACGCATCGCCCGGCGATGTCTATCCCGGCGGACAGGGTTTCGTGGTGAGGCAGGACGGCGGCGAACGCATCCTTCAGGCCATGACCTGGGGCTTCCCGGTGCGCCTCAAACATATGAAACCGGCCAGCAAGCCGAAGCCGGTCAACAATGCGCGCGACGACAAGCTGATGTCCTTCTGGCGCCCCTGGTTCACCGCCCCCGCCAATCGCTGCCTCATCCCTTTCACCTCCTTCGCCGAAGCCGAAGGCGAGAAGGGCAAGATGACGCGAACCTGGATCAGCGTCACCGACCAGCCGCTTGCCGCATGGGCGGGGCTCTGGCAACCGACCGACGAATGGGGTGATTGCTATACCGGCGTGATGGTCGATGCGACCGAGGAACTGTTCCACATCCATGATCGCATGCCGGTTATTTTGCACCCCGAAGATCATGATGCCTGGCTTCACGCACCTGCCGAAGAGGCGATGGCCTTGGTCGCAAAATATCCTGCCGATCGCCTCGCCGTCGAGCGCACTGAAGTGCCCTGGTTCAGCCGTAAGGCGCCGCCCGCCGACGCGCCGTCGCTGCTCTGACAAGCCGTCATATCCGACAGGAATAGATCCAGAAGCGGGTCCGATTGTCGGGACGGGGGCCTTTACCCGGATTATCAGCCTGTTACATCTTGCTCACCGATCGATCGCCGTGCGCCAGGCTGCGGAAACAGCGGCCGGACATGGCGTGAGGACCCGTCGGAAATTCCCCCGTTCGCCCGCGCCGAAAGGAAAAGGCCCGCGGCGATTGTTGGAGCGGACCGCAGGCGAGCGGGTCGGGAACGCGCCGGCGGCCGATGAACGACGTGAAGCATTATTATCTGACAGAGGAACTCGCACAGGAATTTACCGGAGCAGACCGAGAAGAGCAGCTCTTTGCCGCACTGACCAAGGCTGCGGGCCGAATGGGGTTCGACCATTTCGCGCTTGCCTTCGATCGGCGCGGAACCGGCGAACCGGCGTCGATCCTCGTGCACAATTATCCCGACGCCTGGGCCAAGGTCTATGTCGGTTTCGATCTCAGCGGAACAGATCCCATCCGCCGCGCCAGCGAGCGATCGCTGACCGGCTTCGAATGGCGCCACGTCGATCGCTATATTCCGCTGAGCCGCGGCGACCGCCAATTGCTGTCGGTGGCGCGCGAGAGCGGCGTCGGTGACGGTTTCACGGTTCCCCGCCATCTGCCCGGCGAGGCGTCGGGGACCTGTTCCTTTGCCGTCCGTCCGCATGCGGACATTCCGGCGGACATGCTCCACGCCGCCGAAATCCTCGGTGCGATCGCCATCGCTTCGGCGCGCGAGTTGATCGGCTCCTCTCCTTTACGGCCACGCCCGATGCTTACCGAACGGCAACGCGAATGCGTGCTCTGGTCGGCGCGCGGCAAGACCGCCGGCGAGATCGCCGATATTCTCGGGATCAGCGAAGAGACGGTCGTGCGCCACCTCAAGATGGCGCGCGACCGCTATTCGGTGCATTGCCGCTCGATGCTGATTCTGTGCGCGCTGTTCGACGGGCTGATCGGCTTCTCGGACATCTACGACTGGTGGCGCCCGAACTGACGCGCCGCGCATAATCGCAAAATCCTTGCCCAGAAATGGGCATAGGCGCCGCGCAGGATCGATGGTCTGATTCCGGCTCCACAGCCAAGGAATCATCATGATCGAACAATCCGTGCGGGCGCCGATGGCGCCCGGGGATGCCGCGCTGCGCGGCATGTTTGCCGCGCGAAAGCAGGTCTTCATCGACCAGCTCAAATGGGATTTGCCCGTCCTCGACGGCCGCTTCGAGCTGGATCAGTTCGACACGCCCGACGCCCGCTATCTGATCCTTCTCGATCCCGACGATCTGCGTCATCGCGCTTCGGCGCGCCTCCTGCCGACTACGGCGCCGCACCTTCTCGGCGACATCTATCCGCACCTCTGCGCCGATGGCCCGCCGACCGGCACCAGAATGTGGGAGATCAGCCGCTTCTGCCTCGACCCCGCGCAGACGCCCGCCGAGCGCCGCGATGCCCGCAACCAGCTCGTCACCGCGCTCGCCGACCATGCGCTCCACAATGACATCAGCGACTATGTCGGGATTGCGGAGGCGGGCTGGTACCACAGTATCAGCAAATTCGGCTGGGCGTGTCGCACGCTGGGGCCCGTCCACCGGGATAGAAACTGCCGGATCGTCGCGCTCAATATCGCGATCGACGAAGACACGCTCCCGGGCCTGAAACGAACGGGGACCTATGCGCCGCTCATGCTCAAATTTGAGGAAGGCGGGGAGCCGGCGCTATGAAAAAGGACCTTACCGAAGCCGATGTCAGCGCGATGCTGGTGGAGGAATTGCGCCGCACCGGCTATTGCATCGTCCGCAACGAGGCGATCGCCCGCGTCCACGCCCTGGCGAAGGATCTCGACCCGATCTTCGCCGCGACGCCCTTCTGCGAAGGCAATTTCTATGGTCGCCGCACGAAGCGCTTCGGCTGCCTGCTCAAGCGATCGCAGCATATGGCCGCGCTGGTGATGAACCCGATCATCTTGCCCGCGGTCGAGACGATCCTCGGAACCGGGTGCGACCGGATACAGCTCAACCTCACCCAGGCGATCGAGATCCATCCGGGCGAAGTCCGGCAGTTTCCGCACCGCGACCAGGATATGTGGCGCGGCGCCAACGGCACCCAGGAATATCTGGTCAATGTCCTCTGGCCGCTCACGCCCTTCACGAAGGAAAATGGCGCGACGCGCATCTTCCCGAACAGCCATGGGGCGGCGGGAATGGCAAAGACCGATCTTGGCCAGCCGATATTCGCCGAATGCGAGCCGGGGTCGGCGATCTGCTTCCTCGGATCCACCGCGCACGGTGCGGGCACGAACCTCAGCAAGGAGGTGAGGCGCGGCGTGCTGGTCAGCTACAGCCTTGGCTGGCTCAAGCCCTATGAGAATTTGTGGCTGGCCTATCCCCCCGAGGTCGCGCGGCATTTTCCACCCGAACTGGCAGCGCTCGCCGGTTATGCGCAGCACCGTCCCAATCTCGGCAATTATGAAGGCCAATGCCCCTCTGTTCTGCTGAAGGATGAAAGGCCCGCTCATCTCGGCGCGATCGACGCGCTGCGCCCCGACCAGGCCGAGGCGGTCGCCGCCTTTGCCGCCGTCGAAAGGGCAGGCGCATGAGTCCCGCGCATGTGTTCGAGCCGACCTATGAGGCGATCAAGCGCCGGCTGATGACGGGCGAATGGGCGACTGGGGCCAGAATTGAGGCCGCGCGTCTAGCCGATGACCTCGGCGTCAGCATGACCCCGGTACGCGACAGTCTCTACCGCCTCAATGGCGAGCGCATGGTCGACTTCATGCCGGGCGAAGGCTTTCATGTTCACCGCCCTACCGAGACCGAGTTTCGCGATCTGCTCGAGCTGCATCTGATCCTCCAACTCGCCGCGCTCGCGACGGCGCCAAATCGGCTGGCAACCCCGGTGAGCGCCGATCAGCCCTATCCCGAACGCATCGCCGATCTGTTCCTCGCGGTCGCGGATCGATCTTCGAACTCCGAGATCGTCGCCAACATCGCCGCAATCGGTGACCGGCTCCAGTTCTCGCGGCATTTCGACGCCGCGATCCTTGGCGATGTCGAGGCTGAATATAAATTGCTCGAGGCGGCCATTGTCGATGCCGCACCGCAGACCGAGATGCGGAGCCTGCTGCTCGGCTATCATGAGCGGCGCGCGCGCGAGGCCACTTCCTATGCGCGGACGCTTGCTGCGCATCCCGGCCGCCAGTCCTGAGCGGCCAATATTGCCGGATCGACGCTTTTGCTTGTCACAGCCGCCCGCAATTGACATGATTCGGGCGCGCGGGAGCATTGCTGGCAGCTTTCGCGCGAACTATTTCGCCAGGCATTATATGCGCCAGTCCTTGACCGGACCGGCGGCCGAACCGGACCCTGGATCGCACAAGCGACCGAACGGCGGCGCAGCACTGGGAGACGAGCATTTCGCTACGGCGGGATGGCTCTGCTCGTGCCCTCGGAACAATTGCTGTGTCTTCCTGTACCTGCTGCGACGACGCTCCGCTGCGTCACCCCTTTTCGGTGTCGTCGGCCTGTCATGTGCATCCCGACGATCGCCCGGCACCGGTCGAACATCGGCCCGTCACCGGACAGGATCTGGAGACAATGTATCGCACGCACCGCTCGTCGCTCTTTCATTTCCTGCGCCGCAAGGCGGGCCCCGAGGAAGCACCCGACCTGGTTCAAGAAGTCTTCGCGCGGGCAGCGGGAAGCGAGCAACGGCATCACCTCGTCAACCCGGGCGGCTTTCTTCGCCGTATTGCTCAGAATCTGCTGATCGACCGGGCGCGACGCCGCAAGTCTGCGCCGATCGCGCTGTTTTCGCTGCGCGAAGAGAGCGATGCCGTGACCCCGGCCACGCAGGAATGGCACCTCGAAGCGGCGGACCTTCTGGAGCTTTACGAGAAGGCCGTTGACGCAATGCCGCTCAAGACGCGCCGCGTCTTTCTGATGCACCGGGTGGACGAACTTTCCTATCGCGAGATACATGAACAGCTCGGCATCAGCATTGCGACGGTGGAATATCATATGATGAAGGCGCTCGGTCAGATCGCGAAGGTGGTGGACAGCGGGAAATGACCAAGGCCGTCGACGACGATTATCCGGCCGACGAGGTCGCGCGCGCGTGGCTCGTCAAGATGCGCGGCGAGGATGCGGAGGCGCTGCGCGACGAGTTCGACGCGTGGTTGCAGGCCTCAACCGAGCATCGCGAAGCCTATCGGCGCGCCGAAAAGCGGATGGCTGCGCTTGCGATCCTCAAGACTTCACAGCGCCACGGAACGACGCATGCCGAGGCGCGCCGCGGCCCGATGCGCGGCTGGTTCACATGGGGAGCGGCCGCCACCGCGCTCGCGCTCCTGATCATCGCGATCGGGGCCGCGGGCGCCCCCTTTCCCGGCCAGCCAGGCGGCGGCGCGACGGCTTTTGCCGCCGAACCTCTCGAGACGCAGCGCGGCGAGATCCGCACCTTCCGGCTCGTCGATGGTTCGCGCGCGACGCTCGACACCGACAGCCGGCTCGACGTGGCCTTTTCGCATGGCGAACGAAGCGTTCGTCTCGTGAGGGGCCGGGTCCGACTGTCGGTCGCGCCGGGCGATGTCCCACTCCGGATCGAGGCCGGGCACGGAGGGGCGACGGCAAATGATGCAGAAATCGATCTGAGTCTCGCCGCATCGGGGAGAGTGGTCGCGTCGCAGCGCCGCGGCGCAGCAGAGGTGCGCGCCGATGCAGACGTCGAGCAGACCATGCCCCTCAAGGCAGGAAGCGCCCTCGCCTATGGGCCCGGTAGCCGGTTGGAGCCTGTCGCGGCGCCGGCGGCCGTCATTCAGCCAGACTGGACCGAAGGGTGGGCAGAGTATCGATCGATCAAACTCGGCGCGCTCGTCGCCGAAGCCAATCGCTACGCCGCGGTGCCGATCGTGATCGACGACACCGACATAGCCGCGCGCGAAGTGTCGGGTCGCTTCCATATCAGCCAGACCGAGGCATTTGCCGAACGGATCGCCATATTGTTCGGCCTCGCCGTCGAACGGAGGTCTGACGCCATCCACCTCCGCCGTCGATAATTTTTTCACCGAGCGACTAAGGTCGCTCCTATCTTCCCGTCAACGCACCCCCACTGGCCGTCTGCCTGATGCACGGCCGAGAATATTGGGGGAGTGAAAATGTCGATTAAATCCCGTTCGCTGGCCGCACTGCTCGTCGGCACGGCAGCCTTGCTTTCGCCCGAAGGCGCGCAGGCCATGCAGGCGCCGCGCCAATCCTATGATATTCCGGCGCAGGATCTGGGAGAGGCGCTGCGCCGGGCTGCCGACGTCGCCAACATTGAACTCTATGCCGCCTCGGAAGATATCGAGGGGAAGACCGCTCCCGCCATCAAGGGCGAACTGACAGCCCGCGAAGCGATCGAGGCGCTTCTTGCCGGAAGCGGACTCCAAGCAAATTTCGACGACCGTACGGTCGTCATCCTGAACAGCGCGTCCGCTGCAATCACCCCTGCCGCGGAACCGGAAGCCATCATTGTGACCGGCTCGCGGATCGCTGGCGCGCCTGCGGCTGCACCGGTGATCGAAATCAAGGCGGAGGATATCCGCAACGCGGGACAGGCGGACCTCGGCGAGGTGGCACGCAGCCTCCCACAGAATTTCGGCGGCGGGCAGAATCCGGGGATCGGCAATACGCAGGGCGCGGCCAATGAGAATGTCAACGCCAATGGCGCATCGACCTTCAACCTGCGCGGGATCGGTCCCAATGCCACGCTGACGCTGATCAACGGCAAGCGCTTTGCCTATAGCAGCGTGAACTCGGTCATCGACGTCAGCGCCATTCCGATCGCCGCGGTCGATCGCGTCGAGATCATGGCCGATGGTGCATCCGCCATATATGGCGCCGACGCGGTGGCCGGGGTGGTCAATATTCTGCTCAAGCGGGACTATGATGGCGTGTCGACCAGCGCGCGGCTCGGGGCGTCGACCGACGGCGGCAATTTCCAGCAGCAATATAATCTTCTTGGCGGCTCGGCCTGGTCGGAGGGCGGCATCATCGCGGCCTATGATTATTCGCGCGGCACCGCGATCCGGGCAAAGGATCGCAGCTATGCGGGCGCGAATAATCCCGATTCCACTCTGTATCCCGACCTGAGCAGACACGCGCTTTTCTTGAGCGGGCACCAGTCGCTCGGAGGCGGTGTGACCTTGGCAGCCGACCTCATCTACAAGCGCGGAAGAATGAAAACGGCCACGGGCTTCACGGTCGCCCAGCCACTCCGCAACGCGGGGCTCGAAGCGCGCACCGAGTTTGAAACATTCGGTCTCGCTCCAACCCTGTCAGCTGACCTGTCGGCGAGTTGGAAACTCAATGTCGGAGCATTTTTCGGAACCGACACGACCGACGGCCTCAGTCAGAATTACAGCGGCGGTGCGCCGAGTAGCGCGACCGCGCGACATTTCTTCAACCGGAACATCACCGTTGAGGCCGGCCTCGAGGGTCGGCTGTTCGACCTCCCCGCAGGCGCCGCGCGCGTGGCGCTGGGCGGAGGCTATCGCATCAATCGCTTCTCATCGGAGATCGGCACGCGCAGCTTTGCCCGCTCGCGCCGCAATCACTTCGCTTATGGCGAGTTGCTGCTTCCGCTGACGAGTCCCGACCAGCATATCGCGCTCGCCTACCGCGCTTCGATCACCGCGGCGCTGCGCTACGAGGATTATTCCGACTCCGGAGACATCGTCACCCCGAAGCTTGGCTTCGTCTATGACCCAATAAAGCAGCTCCGGCTCGGGGTGTCATGGGGCAGATCCTTCAAACTCCCGACGCTCTATCAGCAATATTCGGGCTATGCGGCACTGCTCGTCCCGGTTGGCGGCTTCGGCCAAGGGTTTCCTGCCGGTTCAACCCTTGCCTACGCGCTGGGGGCAAATGACCGGCTCGGGCCCGAGCGATCGGAAAACTGGACTTTCAGCGCAACCGTGCGGCCACTGTCGGAGCTCGCGCTATCCGCGAGCTATTTCCGGATCGACTATAAGGACCGGGTCGCGCCGCCGCTGGCTTCGGGTGCCGGGGTTCTCGACAACCCGATCTATGCCGATCTCGTGACCCGCAATCCGGCACCGGCACTGCTGGACGCCATCTTCGATGGTGCCGATGGCGGGCTCCAGAACATAACGGGCGCGCTTTACGATCCCGCGCGCGTTGTGGCCTTCCTCGATGCGCGCGACCGCAATGTCGCACGGCAAAAATACCGCGGGGTCGATGTGGCCGTACGATATGACGCCGCGCTGGGCAGCAACCGCCAGCTCAGCCTCAATGCCGGTGCTACTTGGCTCGACAGCAGCCAGCAACTTCTCTCTGGCCTGCCGGTGACCGACCTTGCCGGGACGATCTTCCATCCGGCGCATTTCCGGGCGCGCGGCGGGCTGACGCTGAGCGGCAAGAACTTTTCGCTCTCTGCTTTCCTCAATCACAGTGGCGCCGTCACCGACAACCGCCGTCCGGCGTCCGTCAAGATAGAGGGGGCGACGACGATCGATCTCACCGGCCGCATAAAGCTGGCTAAGGGGACGGAAGTCGCGTTGAGCGCGCAGAATCTGTTCAACAGCAAGCCCGCGCCGATTTTCACGACGTCACCGTTCGACACGCCGTTCGACACGACCAACGGGTCGGCGATTGCACGCTTTTTGAGCGTGACGGTCCGACATGACTGGTAAGGCGACTGCGTCGGCGCTTGCCTTCGTGGCGATCCTCGGCACTGGCGGTCCGGTCGAAGCCACGGAAGGCCGTCGATGGACGATCGAGAATATCGCGACCGTGCCGACCGATTTCGATCTGAGCCTGGCCAGCGATGGCAAGTCGCTCGCCTATCTCGAGCGGCGAGCGGATATCGAAACCGATAAAAGCGTCTCAATCCTTCATCTGTATGATCTCGGCTCGCACAGATCCCGCGAAATTCTGCGGGCGCCGAGCGCGGAACAGCTCAGACGTCTGCCGGATGGCCGAGGCTGGAGCCTCTTGATCGATCGCGGAGATGGGCTCCAACTCTATAAGATGGATGAACGCGGGGCGCTCACGCTACTGCTCAAGCGAGAGGCCGTCGTTACCGTCGGGCAGACGGAAGGCGGGCTCTTCGCCGTACGAAGTGGCGCACCTCGCCGGATTGGCATATTATATCACGACTGGTCTCCCGACGGACGATGGCTCTGGTATGCGACGCTGAGGCCGCGTTCCGAACCGATCGCCGTTTCGATCGACGCGGCGGTCGTCGAACAGCGCTACCGTCGGCGCGCACCGGTAAAGGCAACAGTGGAATTGCGACTGAGATCGGCCGCAGGCGAGGAGTGGCTGGTGGCATCGCGGCCAGCCCAAGATCGTCTCGCTTTCTACTATGGAGCGAACGTGCAGTGGACGCGCGAGGGACCTCGCTACCAATTGGAGCAAGGCGATGCTGAGCGTTCGGGCGGCACCGGGACCTTCATCTGGAGCATTGCAACCGGATCGAGCCACCCCGTCGAACGGGAATCGGGCTTCCCGTCGATCGGCCTGGTCCGAGGTCCGCATGGCGGGATGCTCGCGAGCGAAGGCTTTGGCCGCGCGCTCGACCTGACGGAGACGCGCCCGGATGGCCGCAAAATTCATTATGGCGCCCAACCCTATTATATTGGCGATCCGCGTGCGGCGGGAAATTGGCTGGCGAACGACGGGCGCGAGGCGCTGCTCGGCGTGCGGACGATCGAGCACCCGCGCTATGGGCTAATTCTGCTCGGCAGCCGGAAGGTCAAACCGCTTCTTGTGGCCGGCAGCCTGACCGCTTGCGATTTCCGCCAGGACCTCGCGTGGGGCGTTTGCGTTGAAGAATCGCTCAATCAAGCCCCGCGGTTGGTGCATGTCGCTCCGGAAACCGGGGAGGTGCGGGCGCTTGCCCCGCTCTCGTCCGTTCATGAGGCAATCGTGCCGCTGCGCGTGACCGCGCATGAATGGACCAACCGGCTGGGCTATGGGTCGACGGGTTTCATTGTCTGGCCGCGCGATTATCAGCATGGGAAGGCCTATCCAGCGATCCTCATCACGCATGGCAGTGACGCCGACGAACGCTTTGCCAGCCCGGACTTGCAATGGAATTATCCCGCCCAATTGTTCGCCGAGCGCGGCTTTGTCGTCATCCTTCAGAATGATCCTTCGGCGCGGCAGCAGGCGGAGCTCTGGAATGCCTATATGGAATGGTCTGGCGGCCCGAGTGTGCTCGGCCCGGCGCGGCTCCGCGAACTGATCTGGCTCAACGGGGTCTATAGTTTCGAGGACATGATCGACGATTTGGTCAGCAAAGGCATTATCGATCGCGAACGGATTGGGGTCGCGGGATACAGCCGCGGATCCCAGATGGTGAATGTCGCCCTAACCCAATCGACTATATTTGGAGCGGCATCCAGCGGGGACGGCAATTATCTGGAGCCAGCATCCTATGCCGATCCGAAAGAGGGGTATCTCGCCATCTTCGGCGGCCCACCGTCGGGCCGCCATCTCGATTCCTATCGTCAGCTGTCGCCGTCGCTTCGCGCAGAGAAGGTCTGTGCGCCCGTTCTGCAGCAAATGGCGTCTCCCTTTGCGGGAGCGATCGATTTCTATACCGCGCTTCGCGATGCCGAGGTGCCGGCCCAGATCAGCCTCTATCCCGGCGAGGATATTACCGCCGACGAAACGCATTTGTTTCACATCCCGTCGAACCGGCTGCGCGCGATGCGCGAGAATATGGCCTGGTTCGATTTCTGGCTTCGCGGCCGACGCGATCCGAACATGGCTCCCATTAGCACATATGACCGCTGGTCAACGATGGCAACGCAATGGCGGGATTGCTCGCGACCGCCGAGCGCCCTGCAGCGTGAGCCGTCATGACCGGGCGACATCGCTCCACCAACGGGCCCAGCTTTCTGCCGCGCAAAGCTCGAGTACCCGCTGCGCCTTTTCGAAACCCTGCGCGGTCGGCCGGGACGCCGCTTCCAATATCGACAAGTCGAGCAGGCCTGCGCGCGCGAGCAGGCCGTTGCGAAGCAGGTCGCCGGCGCGTTCGGCGTTTGCCTGATAGATACGGTGCATGAAGCCGCCCGGTCCGCCTTTCGAGGTGCGGCGAAGCAGTTCGGCTGGCACGACGGATTTGAAGGCCGCTCGCGCAACGGACCGATCCCGGCCCCCGGCTACCCACTGCCATGTCGGGATCGACAGGCATGTTTCGACGATGGGCTGCGAAAGCAGGGGCGGGATATGGCGCGGATGGGTGCGGCGGGGATAAAGTTCAATGCTGCGCTGCGCGCGGGCAAGCAGTCTGACGTGCGCCGCCTTGCCGGGAAGGCCGCCTTCGGGCGCTTGCATCCAGGGGTGCGAAGGGCGGGGATGCTCCAGTTCGGCAATCGCCGCAGAAGAAAGTCCGGAATAGTCACGATGAAGGGAGGGGGGACGAGCGACATCACGATATCGGTCCCAGGCATGTCGCAGGATGGTCGTACCGCTCGCGCCCGTCAAATCGCTTAAGTCGCGCAGCGTGTCGAAGAGCCCATGGCGCGGCCCCTGCGCCATGAAGCGATCGACGAATGGCGTAGCACTGCGGATCGAACAGAAGATATTGTCTCCTCCATTGCCCGAGAAGAATGCATCGATTTTCTGCTCGCGGCGGAGGCCGTCGTGCACCGCCTCGATCGCCTGCATGTAGAAAGGAGCATGAGGCCATGGATGGTGCGGCGCCACGGCGCGACCAATATCGACCGCTCCGAGGTCGTAGTTCGCTTCGAGCAATGGGGTGCCGAGTGCCGTAGTGAGAATGGACGCATAGCGACGCTCATCTCCGATAGCGTCGTCTTCGACCATCGTGAGGCAATGAAGTGCCGCTGCGCGGCGAGCGGCGGCGCAGGCGACGATCGAGGAATCGAGACCTCCAGACACACCGACGAGTATCGAGTCAAAGCAGGACGTCCAGCTTCCAATGCAGTCGAGCGCGACGGCGCGAAGCTCTTTGGCGGCTGCCGCATATGATCTGTGTCTGACCTGCGTCCAATCCCAAGGCGACCACCAGCTTTCCAGCTGATGAGAGCCTCCGGCGACTATCAGCCCTTCTCCGGGAAGCAGTAGCCGGACATCTTCGAGGCAGGTTTCCCTGCTCGGCGCGCCAGCGCTGGCCAGGAACCTCAGCATTGCAGGATAATTGACCCCGCCGTGTTTGCCCAGTTCCGCAGCATCGCTCGACAGGGTCAAGCATCGATCATCTTCGCGATAATAGACGGGCAGCAATCCTGAAGGATCTCGAAAAACGGCAATATGTCCATCAGGTCGCGCCAAGATTGCGACATAGCCGCCCCAATAGTCGGACGCGAGCGATCTGCCGCCAGATGCGAGGATTTTTTCGGCCGCCGCCTCGCACAGGTCGAGCACCCGGCTCGTTGCACCTCGCTTGAACAGATGACCGATCAGATAGCCATCGCCGCCAATTTCCAGCGGATGTTCGTCGCACCAGAGCCGAGCGCCGTGGAGCAGGAGCGCAGACGGGTCCTCCTCGGCCCTTTTGCCGCCGTTGCGATCCGAACGTCTGGGAACTTCAAGGCGAAAATAGCCTGGCATCAGGCAATCAAAATGGGGGTGTAGGGAAGCACGACATCAAGCGGATCTGTCAGCACGGCGGAACCGAGCTGGACCCAGCAGTGCGCAGCAAAAGGCAAGGTCACCCCGATCACCAACCGGGCGTCGCAGCCCTTTCCGGCCAGCACTCGGCGAATTGCAATGCCGCGGCCAAGACATTCGTCCATACCGGAAAAATAGTGCCTTGCGCGCTGAAACGCGGCCGCCGCGCAGCGCGCGGCCGAGCGTTGGTCCTCCGCAGGTAGCGGCTCGAATTGGGGGATGGTACTCAAAATCTGCGCCAGCCGAAGCTTTCGAACATGTCGCCGCGCCAGGGCCAAGGCGTATATCGCGCGTATCGTATCGACTGCGGACGCTCTCTCCGTACCTGGAGAATCCAGATAGCTTGACGTCGGTGCGATTGCTTCAGGGAAGATTCGATCCACCGGCCGGGCGAGATTGTGCAATCCTCGCTCAGCAAGCCAATCGTCGTCTGCGGCATCTTGTCCGCGATGAACGATGAGCGAGAACCGATCCGCTGCGCCTGATTCAAGTGTGAAGTAGCGGTCTGAAGCCAAATCCAGAAATATGAAGCCATTGCCGGTTCGGCACCAGTGCGTTGCAGCGGGGGCAGGCTTTTTCATGGGAAGATCGCCGAGCGAAGGTGGCGTGCAGTGCCGAGACCGCACGCCACGCATCGATCAATCGTCGGCGCTGATACCGCCGAGGATGAAGCGATCGCCGGGCTGCACGTCCGGTTGGCCCGCGGGCAGCGCACCATGGGTTTCGTCCTGGGCGGCGCCGAGGTCGATGATGTCGTCATGCGTATTCATGTCACATTCCTTTCCAGCATCGCGACTAAAATGAGTCGCATGTGAAAAGTATGTTTTGCGGCAGGCCGCTTCCAATTTATAATTCAATTATTATTCATAACCTAGGTCGTGTTGACAAAAGACTTCAGCCATAGGCGCGTAGCGGCGAGGTTGAGGAAGCTCTCGAACGAGAGAAGGGTTTTGTCATAGCGGGTGGCGATGCGTCGTTGCTGTTTGAGCTTGCCGAA